>Ga0209427_10001928_pt1 | contig 24192 bp, 22 predicted proteins | sample DeeMarSWOR136_30_FD_187465 | JGI IMG/M metagenome (GOLD analysis project Ga0209427, IMG submission 187465) | Marine sediment microbial communities from White Oak River estuary, North Carolina - WOR-1-36_30 (SPAdes) (version 2) | ecosystem: Environmental > Aquatic > Marine > Intertidal zone >...
TCACCTCATGGAAAGAAATATTTTGCCTTTTGGAATCCACCGATTATCGATGAGACTAAAAGCACCAGACGTAGTCCCAACAGCGAGGCAGCCTTTCTTTTCAGTCAGCTCATTGCTAGTAATATCCGTAGCCTTGTCTTCACGCGCACTCGCAAGCTAACCGAGCTTGTCTACATTTACACCCGGCAGCAACTACCATCTTCCCTTGGCTTGAAAATCAGTCCATACCGAGCAGGTTACCTTCCAGAGACAAGACGCCAAATTGAACGCCAATTCTTCAACGGTGAGCTTCTCGGTTTAGTAGCTACTACAGCCTTGGAACTGGGCATAAACATTGGTGACTTGGAGGCAACGGTGCTTACTGGCTACCCCGGAAGTGTTGCCAGTACCTGGCAGCAAGCAGGACGCAGCGGACGAACTACAGGCAAATCTCTAAGCTTCCTCATTGGCCAGGACAACCCTCTTGACCAATACCTCATGCGGCATCCAGACTTCTTCTTCAGCAAGAACTTCGATAATGCCTTGGTCAATCCCGAAAATCCATACATTCTCGAACCTCATCTTCTATGCGCTGCCTGGGAAAAACCTCTCGATAGTGGCGATAAAGACTTTTTTGGCAGTAACACTGAAATAGAAATGGACAGGCTGGTGCGTGAAGGCAAAATGAGGCAGGTTGGGAATAAGTGGTATCTTTTTCCCACTGTCGCTTACCCCGCCCAGAACATAAATATACGAGCGACATCGAAGAATAACTATACTGTGGTTGATGTTTCACGAGGATGTATGTTAGAGACCGTAGAGGAAAGCGCTGCTTTTTCTCAAATACACCCTGGTGCCATTTATCTCCACCAAGGAGAGTCCTATTTAATCGTTGAACTTGATTTAAACACCCGCACTGCCATGGCAACCCCAACGCAAGTTGATTACTACACTCAAGCCAAGGAAATCACCGACCTGAGTGTTACAAAGATAACCAGAGAAAAAGAGCATAAAGGTATAAAAGCCTACCTGGGAAATGTGGATGTTACCACCACAGTAATTGGCTTCAAGAAAAAGAGGCAATTCACTGAAGAAGTTATCGCGGAAGAGCCGCTTGACTTACCACCACAGAGCTTCTTTACCCAGGCTTTATGGTTTGATTTGCCGCAAAAGGCAATCGATGGGATAACTGACGCTGGACTTGATTTCCATGGGGGGTTACATGCTTGTGAACATGCTTCCATAGCTATACTTCCTTTATTCGCTCTCTGTGACCGAAATGATATCGGCGGCGTTTCTACTCCCTTTCATCCTGACACCGGAAAGGCACAAATCTTCATCTATGATGCCTATCCCGGAGGCATCGGAATTGTTGAGAAGGGATTTGAGATGATAACCGAGCTATGGCAAGCTACGGCGAAGGTAATTCAGGAATGCCCCTGCTCAGACGGGTGTCCATCCTGCATCCAATCGCCAAAGTGTGGCAACAACAACCAGCCATTGGATAAGAAGGCAGCGATAATAATACTTCAGGAACTGACTGCTTAGCACAGCCGTAATCGCAACATTATTGCATTTAAGCTTGCACCTTCATACAATATAACCTATGGTTCAAGACTCAATCCGTGTCCTGCAGGCTCAGGGCTATAAAGTTACCAGGCCGCGAAGGCAGGTGCTTGAGATTCTCGAGGAGGTGGAAAAATCACTCTCTCCTTATGACATACAAAGGCTTTTGCGCCAACAAGGCAAGCATCTAAACCATGTTACCATCTACCGCATACTCGACCTGTTCTGCAGTCTCAATTTAGTTCACAGAATTTTGTCGAGCGGTGGATTTGTGAAGTGTACCTTAGGCAATAAAGAAGGTTGCCACCGCTTCATGGTCTGCCACAATTGTGGAACTACCCAAGAATTTGTTGACCAACAGTTGTGTCTCCAGGAAAGCAAGTCTACTCAGAACCTTGGTTTTCATACTGAACACCATTTTTCTGAATCTTCGGGGCTTTGTCCCAATTGCTATAGGAAGCAACACCAAAAGCGAAAAAACGCTTAACCTCAATCCATTAAATAAGAGATGCTTAAGAGGATAGCACAGGAACTCAGAAGACACGCTCCTTTCACTGCCCTTGGAGCTCTCACCGGAACTATCATTATGGTGATAATAGTTTTTGGTAGTATTCCCACCCAGATTTCCCAGACTGCTTTCTACACTTTACACCCAATCCATGTTGTACTAAGCGCGCTGGTAACCACTGCAATGTACACCAAATACAGGAAGGCTAAAATTTGGGCAGCGGTTCTAATCGGCTGGACAGGCTCAATCGGAATAGCCACCATGAGCGACGCTCTAATCCCTTATCTGGGAGGAACTTTACTTCACATCGAAATGGACTTCCATGTGCCTTTTATTGAAACCTCCAAAATCCCCGTTATTGGAATTGAAAAGTGGATAGTGGTAAACGGTGCAGCACTTCTTGGCATCGCAATCGGTTATTGGAAGCAAATAACCAAAATACCACATCTCGGACATGTATTGTTGAGTACCTGGGCATCGCTATGCTACTTCACCTCATTTGGAACAGCGAATTGGCTTCCCTTGCTCCCTTTCGTTTTCTTAATCCTATTCCTCGCCGTTTGGATTCCTTGCTGCCTCAGCGACATAGTCTATCCACTACTATTCATCAAAAAGCAGCCATAGTTGCCCTTTCTCAATAGAAAATAATAGTCAGCAATACGGTTATAATGGTGATATCATATTTAATCCAGCAATTTGCGGGAGATTACATTGCTTGAACAAGGGATAAAGCGAAGTAAGGAAGCCTGGTTTGGCAAAATAGCTCATATTTTCGATCGGGGTTCTGTGAGCCAAGAAATCTGGGACGAGCTTGAGGAATTGCTTGTTTTGGCTGATGTCGGTGTGAAAACCACGAAGAAACTCATAGATAGAATCAGGCAACGAGTGAAACTGGATAAGCTGACACAAGCCTCTCAAATAAGGTCAGCTCTGAAGGATGAGATGATAAATTTGCTAAACATCCCGCCAAAGCCGATTAACGCTGACTCAGTACCTCAAGTCATCTTGGTAGTAGGAGTGAATGGCTCGGGAAAAACCACCAGCATAGCCAAGCTGGCTTATGGTCTTACCTCGCAAGGGAAGCGAGTCATCTTAGCAGCTGCTGATACCTTCAGAGCAGCAGCTATAGACCAGCTAAAGTATTGGGGAGAGAAAACTGATGCTGAAGTTATTGCTCACCAGCCAGGTAGCGACCCCGGAGCAGTTGTCTTCGATGCTATCCAGGCAGCACGTAACCGTCACGCCCAAGTAGCTATTATCGATACCGCTGGTCGGCTCCACACTAAGTTTAATCTTATGGAAGAGCTCAAGAAAATCAAGAGAGTAGCTGCTAAGCTTGACCCCACAGCACCACACCAAGTTTTATTAGTATTAGATGCCACTACAGGACAAAACGGCTTAACTCAGGCAAAGTATTTTACTGAAGCTGTAGGCATAACCGGGATTTTCTTAGCCAAACTAGATAGCACCGCCAAGGGAGGAATAATATTTGCTATTTGCCATGAACTAAACATACCCATTGCTTATGTAGGCACTGGTGAGAGATTACAAGACATGGCCCACTTTGATGCCGAAAACTTTGTTAGTAGTATTTTATCCTAACTCAAGTTCCTGTATTATTATGGTTTAAGATTTCTAGCTACATTCTGTCATAGCCACAATAAGGAGTAGGATGGAAACTCAAATAAAAGATGCAGCTGAGCAAGTGGAGAAAAAACTGCCTTTGGAGGACGGCACCATGTATAGCCGAAGAAAGGGACTCCAGTCCCTTTCGGTATCCCCTTTACAGGACTATATTCCCATAGTGGGTGAGGAGCGGATGGAGACACTGGAAAAACTTGCCCGCAAACTCAAGGGAATAAAGATATTAGGGATTAACTCGACAGCGGTAGGTGGCGGCGTAGCTGAGATGCTTTACTCTCAAGTGCCATTCCTGAATGCGTTGGGGGTAGAGGACGAATGGAAAGTCATGCGTGGCACCAAGCCTTTTTATAAAGTGACAAAAACTATTCACAATCTTTTACAGGGCAAGAAAGGAATCCTCACTCTTGAAATGATAAGGACATATTACAATACTCTCAAGGAAAACGCCGACCTGTACTCCAAAGACCTTAGCGATTATAAGCCAGATATAGTAGTCGTGCATGATCCACAGCCGTTAGCTTTGGCTCGCTATTTAAAAAAGAAAGGACAGAAGTGGGTTTGGAGATCCCATATCGATGTGGAAGAACAGACATTGGAAGCCAATCCCACTTTATACGAGTTCATCACGTTCTGTGCTGATTTCTATGATGCGGCGATATTCTCCGGCGCCCACTATGTTGTGGAGTACTGGCCTTTACATAAATACATAATCCCTCCGTTCATCGACCCTCTTTCCAACAAGAACAAGGAATTGACCCAAAGCGAAATCACACACGTACTGGAGAAATATGAAATAGACCAGAGTATGCCCATGCTAGCCCAGATAGGGAGATTTGACCCCTGGAAGGGAATTCACTTGACCATCCAAGCTCACAGAATTGCCCGAACTGAAGAAAGATGCCAGCTAATAATAGCTGGCAATATGGCCCTCGATGACCCTGAGGGTGAAGTAGTCTTCAACCAGATATGCGAGAAAACGAAAAATGACCCTGACATTCACATTATCAAGCTTTCGAATGACCGAGACGTTAATGCCCTAGAGGTAAATGCTTTGCAAAGAGCTGCCAGGATAATATTGCAACCTTCGATCAAGGAAGGATTTGGGCTGGTTATTACCGAAGCCATGTGGAAGGGCAAGCCAGTGATAACCCGGGAAGTTGGGGCAATACCCATTCAGGTTACAGGTGGAGAGACTGGCTTCTTTGTTACTTCGGCAAAAAAGGCTGCTAGCAAGGTAATCCGCTTGCTAAGAAACCCAAAAGAAGCGGAATTGGTTGGAGAGAAAGCCCATGAATATGTCGAGGAGCACTTTTTGATGCCTGATAGGGTAGCAGACTACTTGAGAATCGCCAATTATTTCGTCCACGGTAAATTAGACCGCGATGCCATAATTAGCTATCATCCATGGTTCAAGCTATCCAAAAGGAAGGGATAATTGCTTGTCATCAGCATAGACCCTGTCGCTTTTTCCATCGGCGCCCTCCAAGTAAGATGGTATGGGATTATGGTGGTTGCGGCCCTGGTAACACTGTTGGTCATTACCTTTCGCCAGACAAAGCAGCGTGCTGTCCCAGAGAGCACCACCTATAATCTGTTCTTTTGGGGGATTATCGGTGGCATTATCGGAGGAAAGCTAGGTTACCTCATTCAACCGTGGTTACTCTATGGGGTAAACCCTTCCGAAATTATTTCACCCTATGGTTGGGCGCTGCATGGAGCCATCATCGGTGGCATATTGGGGGGAGTGATTTACTGGCGAATAAAGGCAGCACAAATTTCCCTCGAAAACTTACCAAGTATAGGCGATGCCCTGGCTACGGGAGCACCATTAGCCCAAGCAATTGGCAGAATCGGCTGCACCATAAATGGTTGTTGCTACGGCAAAATTAGCCCCTTTCTCTCTTTCCCCTGGGCAGTGAGTTACACTCCTCGCGACACCATTCCCTCACAATACTGGAACGTACCTCTATATCCAACGCAAATCTACTTCGTATTATGGAATCTAATAGTTTTCGCTGTGGTATGGCGATTACGGGGACGGCTCAAACCACGGGGCTCCCTTATCTTTTTGTACCTTTGTCTCTACAGCGCTGGCGATTTTGGCTTGAGATTTCTTCGCGCCGATCCCCCACTTCTCCTTGGACTTCAAGAAGGACAACTTTTCAGTCTGGCAATATTACTGGTGAGTTTACCTATCCTTATTATCAAGATTCGCAGGTTTCAGCAGAAGGCCACTGCTGAACCTGCTCCTAGCACTACCCAGTAGCAAAGTCAACAAGATTAAGACGTAACACTTCCTCATCACCCCAATAACCCTTCCCCAACTGATATACAATGTCTATGTGGGTGGGGATTTCTTCCGCCAGCTGCTGCGAATTGAAATCAAATGCCTGCCAGGTTATGTGATTCTGTCTTAGTTTTAGCTCCAAGTGCATGCCTTCATTGCCAAAATTATGACTTTCAACTACCTCTACCCCGCGGCTAAGAAAGGTAGGTTGAGGATTGCCCTCCCCAAAAGGGGCTAACTTCTGAATTAGATTCAATATCTCACCGCTAAGTGTCGATAATGGAATTTCAGCATCGATGGTTAACTTCGGCTGGATATCCAAGTGAGAAAGCTGGCTTGTCCCCAGGTCCAGAAGCTTCTTCTCGAGTTGAGCCAAATTCTCTCGCTTTACAGCGAACCCTGCAGCTAAGGGATGCCCTCCAAAAGTTACCAGTAGGTCACGACATTCCTCCAGGGCGAGCGAGATATTAAACTCAGCTATACTTCGGCAACTGCCACGACATAACTCATCACCAAGGTTGACTATAATAACTGGTTTGTTAAATTCCCGCGCTAGCCTACTAGCAACAATCCCGATAACACCAACAGGATACTTCTCATCACCTTCAATAATCACCGCAAGTTTCGCTTTGAGTTGCATTTGCTTCTTCACTTTATCCAATACTTCTGTGGTCAACTTCTGCCTCTGCCTATTCCTTCTTTCCAATTGCACAGCTAAACTATGTGCCTCATCCAATGATTGAGCGGTGAGCAAGTGATAACTAGCCAAAGCATCTCCTGTCCTGCCCGCAGCGTTAAGCCGAGGACCTAAAGTATGTGAAATTTGCCCAGCATCAATCCTACCAACCTCCAATCCAGCTTGTTTAATCAACTCTTGAAGCCCCAATCGGCGAGTATTATTGAGAACCCCCAATCCTGTGCTCACCAGGTAGCGATTTTCACCAACAAGGGGAACCATATCATCAACAGTGCCTAGAGCAACCAAATCTAGCAATCCACGAAGCTGCGCCTTTCTACTATCCCGGTAAAACAACGCTTGCAGCAGCTTCAAGGCAACACCTACAGCAGCTAAATTTGAAAAAGGATATCGAGAATCATTTCGCTTCGCATCAACTACAGCTGCTGCCGGAGGCAACACCTCAAATGGCAAATGATGGTCAGTGATAACTACATCCATACCTAATTTCCCGGCTTCCTGTACCTCGTTGATGTTACTAACTCCACAGTCAACAGTGATGATCAGACTAATCCCCTGACTACCAAGCCTTTCCACCGCCGCTGCATTCAAACCATGTCCTTCATCAACACGGTCAGGAATGTAAGGGACAACCTCGCCACCAAGCCACGATAACCCTTCTGCCACGACAACTGTGGCCGTGATGCCATCGACATCGAAATCACCGTAGATAGCGATCCTTTCCCTTGAAAGCAAAGCCTTATAAATTCGGTCCACCGCTGGAGTCATATCAGGAAGTAAAAAGGGATCGCCTTCAAGACGATGGTCGATGGTCCAAAAGGATTCTACTTCATCAGTTTGCACACCACGATTATAGAGGAGCTGGGCAATCAATGGTGGAAGACTCGAAGCACGCAGATATGCCTGAGGTGCCGAAGGCAAGAGATGCCACCGAACTCTAGGGACCAACTTCATGCTCAATCACCCGTATGAAAACCGTTAACTATACCATGATGCTAAAATCAAGGTAAATACTACTAATTTGACCGCCCGATCAAATAATAAATATAATCCTTTTATGCATAACAAAAGAACCTTAAAGGTAGCCTTGTATACATTGGGCTGCAAATTGAATCAAGCAGAAACTGAATCATTAATTGACCAATTCCACGAGGCTGGTTACCAACCGGTGTCACCAAACGATATAGCAGACATCTATATTGCTAACACTTGCACGGTCACTCAGCTTGCTGACCGCAAGTCGCGCCACTGGCTCAGGCTAGCAAAGCGGAGAAATCCCCAGGCTTTAACCATCGCTACCGGGTGCTATGTTCAAAGAGCTCCCCAGGAATTAATACCTATTGCTGACCTCATTTTGAGTAATGAGGAAAAGGAACACCTGATTGAGAGCATAAGGACCTTTTTATTCGAAGCTTGTCCTTCGCACTATTATGCTGGCTTAGCTTTTTGTTACTCTGGCGAAGAGAAGCGATTGAACAAACCCGCTCAAAACAAGTCCCACCAAGCAAGTTCCACCACAAACGGTATTTTTAGAGTTCGCTCCTTGGTAAAGATTCAGGATGGCTGCAATAGCCACTGTGCTTATTGCATCGTGCCTAAAGTGCGAACTTCCCAATTTTGCTTACCAGCCTCGGAAATAATCAGCACGATTCAGGGAAAAGTAGCCATCGGCTATAGAGAAATTATTCTCACCGGGACAAAAATCGGCTGCTATAAAGATGACAACAGCAATCTTGCTACCTTGATAAAGCACATCCTTAGTAACACAAAAATTGAGCGACTGCGCCTTTCTTCATTGCAACCGCAGGAACTCTCCCCAGACTTCCTAGCGCTATGGCAAGACAATACGTTATGTCCTCATTTTCATCTGGCTCTCCAAAGCGGTAGTGATACGATGCTTAAGAGAATGCGCCGCCATTATTCCCTAGACGCTTATGGAAAGATGACAGAGTTGATTAGGCAAAAAATACCCGCAGGGGCCATCACCACTGACATCATCGTCGGCTTCCCAGGGGAAAGCGATGAGGAATTTGAACAAAGCTACAATTTTTGCCAGCGAGCTGGCTTTGCTAACATCCATGTTTTCCCTTTCTCGGCTCGACCTGGAACTGAGGCAGCTAGAATGCCTGACCAGGTAAGCACCAAAGTAAAAAAGGAACGCACTCGAAGGATGCTGGATTTATCGCAAAGTTGTCGGCATAGCTTTCAACAGCAATTCTTAGGCCAAACTATGGCTGTCTTATGGGAAAAGGAAACGAACCCACAGAGTGGTATATATTCCGGGCTGACCAATAATTATATTAGAGTATTCACTCACAGCGAGAAACCATTGAGCAATGAAATAGCGGAAGTCAGGTTAAGCGGGTTTCACAATCAGGGAATGTGGGGAGACCTAATTGAAAATTCAAGTTAAGGTAAAGCCTGGCTCAAAAAACGAAGAAGTTACCCAGAAAGGCAACATCTTTATAGTCACAACTAAAGAGCCACCAAAGGAAGGCAGCGCCAACCGGCAGGTCATTAAGTTGCTAGCCAAACACTTTAAGGTGCCTCAAAATCAGGTCAAGCTCATAAGCGGCTTCAAACAACGGGACAAAATCGTTGAGATTGTACAAAGATAAATTGCAACGAAAGGACAAGAGAACTCGTGAGGTTATGTTCCCCTTTAAGTTTCAAACAGGTAGAAAATTTTTGTTATTTGGCTTATAATCATTATGATTAAATTGTGAACAACAGCCCAGCTAGATCTGAACTAGGTGTAGAATTAACTTAGGAGGGAACTATAAATGGCTAAAAAGAAAAAGATACTTGTAGTAGATGACGAGTCAAATATAAGATTGCTGGTCAAGAACATGATTGGCAACCGCTATGATGTCATCGAAGCGGGCGACGGAGACCAGGCTGTAACCATAGCTCAAAAAGAGAAACCCGACTTGATTTTGCTGGATATCTTAATGCCCGGGCAGGATGGCTTTACAACCTGCAATCAACTCAAAGCCATGAAAGCTAGCAAGAATATCCCTGTGGTCATGGTCACTGCTCTCCAGCACAAATTGGATGAGAAGCTTGCTTTAAGCTTGAAGGCTGATGGATATATGAGAAAACCTTTCACTTCCGAAGACCTATTCGCCGCGATTCACGCTGCGTTGTCTCCTAAACGCTAAAAGTAACCCCGTGAAATGTCAAAATAAAGGCAGTTTTTCTGCCATTGTTCTATGTGTATTTACCAAAGGCTGGATGTTATAGATTTTCCTCTGATTGTGTTGAGACCTTAGCTTCTATCGCTACGGGCAAAGTGAAACAAAAGGTGCTGCCTTTACCTGGCACGCTTTCGACCCAGATGTTGCCCCCATGGTGGTCAATTATGGTTTTACAGATATATAGTCCTAGACCCATGCCATCATATTGCTCAGTACCTCGCCCAAAAGGCTTGAACAACTTGGCTTGGTCTTCCTTCGAAATACCAATTCCCGTATCAGATACCTGAATCAAGATATTTTTGTCTTTTTCTTCCGCAGTGATGCTAATCATTCCAACAGAGGTAAACCTTACAGCATTACTTAACAAATTTGTTACAACTCGGCTCAATCTCTCTTTATCCCCATATATTGGTGGTAAGCCAGGGAGGATAGTCACCTTTAAGGATAACCCCTTTGACACAACCGCTGGTTCCGCCTCGCCTATTGGCGGCTCCATAATACTTGAGACATCGTGCACTTTCATATGCCAGCGCAGTGCGCCTGCTTGTTCTCGAGATATGTCAAGAATATCATCAACTAGATGCCCTAAACGCCGAGACTCATTGTTTATGATTTCAAGGAAGTACTTTGCTTCTGAATCTATCTTGGTCTTTTCACGCAGCACCTCCGAAAATCCTATGATCGAGGTGAGTGGATTACGAAGGTCATGAGATATACCGACAAGAATCTGCTTCCTCTCTGCGTTGAGCTCCTCAAGTCGTCTGATTAGCTGCTCCAGCCCCTTGTTTGTTTCCGCCAACTCCTCAGTTTTGAATTTAACTTCATTGGACGCGAAGCTTCCCATGAATACCATCAAACCAATAAGAGCGATAAAAAAGGCTAAAGAAAAAATAGCTAGAGGAGGGCTGGGCTCAAGCATAACCACACCTGGAAATTGGCTTGCTTTAGGCAGGAGTGTTACTCCTGCGACAAACAAAGAAGCAATCCCGAGGAGACTCCAGCCTGCCAAAGACAAATTTAGAAATATGCTGACACTCAGCAGATGCACCACGAAAAGCATAACGAACGGACTATACAGATAGCCACTAAAGTAAACTATGGCCGTAATCCCGACCATATCAATAATTAAAGTGCTCAAACCTATCCAAATTATTCGCCTATAGTCCTCTGCTTTTTTATATGCTGCTGGCCTCAGAAGATAAAAGTAAAGAAAAGTATTAGCGCATATTCCCACTGCGGCTATAATGTGGAACGGAAGCATTGAGAAAGAAAGTACTCCCTGGGTATACCCAATCAAAGCAAAACCCCAAACGCCAATGATCAGCATGTAACGAATTCTAGCTGTCCAGAGAACATTCCTGCGGAATCTCGGTGCAGATAGCTCAGCAACAAATCTAGGTAATTTCAGACTTGTTCTGTTTAGCATAACCAGATTATAAACAAATGAAGTTATTTCAACAAGATGGCGCGCATCATCTATCTTAAGCAACCTTCGGATAAGTTGTTTCACATGCAACACTTAACATCCCAAAAATAAACAAGAAAGAGAATAAATTTGTAAATAAACATAAAGAACCAGATTCTACTTGCCAATTTGTAATCTTTGATATACAATCAATTGTTCATTAATTTTGGTTTTGGGAGGTGGAATCCATGGAAAACATGATGTTCCCTAAATGTCAGAAGTGCGAGAAGGGAGACCTCGTACCGCTGTCTGATTTCGGTGGTCAGGGAGCGGCTGTTCACTACAAGGCTTGGGTATGTACCAATCCTGATTGCGGCTATAATCTAAAAATCAGGAATGGCGAAATATACTTAAACGAACCTATTCTCAGCGGAGCAATCCACAGCCGCCGCGCATAACAGACGGTATTCCAAAATCGACTGCACTTGAGCCGGTTAGTTGATTTGGTAATAGATTCCCTTTTCCCAAAGCGGTGTATCGGCTGTGGGAAAACGGGGGTCTTTCTATGCTCTGATTGTCAACAGAGCGTGCCGAAGCTATTGCCTCCGTTTTGTCCCAAGTGTGGCAAACCCCAGGTTAACAGTGTACTATGCGCCGCATGCCGCCAAAGGCAAACTGCAATTGATGGGATTCGCTCACCCTTCCGCTTTGAAGGGGCAATGCGCCAGGCTATCCATCAGCTAAAATACCAAAACTTGAAGGCAATCTCTTCATCTTTAGCTGTATTATTAGCTGATTATTTGCTACTTACCCCCCTGCCAGGCGAAGCTCTTGTTCCCGTACCTCTTCACCCACGGCGGTTGAGAGAGCGAGGTTATAACCAAGCAGCCCTCTTAGCTAAAGAGTTAGGTAAACTTATGAACCTGCCTGTCATTATGGATTGTCTTATTCGTGTCAAAGAAGCAAAACCTCAGGTAAGGACAACAACTGTGAAAGAGCGAAGGGAAAATGTGACCGGTGCTTTTGTATGTCGTGGTGATAAAATAAATGGTAAGCAAATCATTCTGATTGATGATGTGTGTACTTCGGGAGCAACGTTGGAAGCTTGTGCCACAGCTCTCAAAAATAATGGGGCTATTTCAATATGGGGACTAACCATGGTTATGGAAATTCTAGAATGAGGAGGAAATATGAAGCTACAAATTATCACTAAGAATGCAGAGCTTTCGGAATCAATGCTTGCATACGTCAACAAAAAAGCTACCAGATTAAATCGTTATCTTCCTATCATCAGTGAAGGGAGGTTAGAGATTTCTAGAGAAGATGCAAAGCTACCGACGGAGCGATTTATTGCTCAGCTCACCATTAATAGCAAGGGGACTCTCATTAGAGCTCAAGTGAGAGCCAGCGATGTTCCAACTGCTGTTGATAATGTCATCAACGCACTCGCACAGCGACTGAAACGATTCAAGGGCAAGCTGTATTATAAAGGGAGGGGAATCTCTGCAGCCCGCCAGGAAACAACACCTGAAGTTGAACAACAACCTGTCACGAAGGTGGTAAAAACCAAACATTTTCTAGTCAAACCCATGTCCACAGAGGAAGCAATAACTCAGATGGAGCTCTTAGGGCACGATTTCTTCCTATTTATCAACTCGGATACCGATAAGCTTAGCCTGCTATATCGCCGTAAAGATGGCGCTTACGGGTTGATAGAAACAGAGATGGGATAGCAAGGGCGCACTTTCGTGGCCTTTAAACCACCTGTATGTTGTGTATAATCCAGATTAGCTGCAAATGCCCAAGCATAGCGACTTCTTAGTTCTGAAATCTCTTCTGGTGATAATTGCTTCCCATTCTCCATTCTAAATCTCCTTAATGTCCTTCTTTCATTCTACAGAATCTCAGACAAAACCAAGCCCGCGATGGGCTTGAAAATTGGTGCTCCATTTACGCTGAAAAATAAAGAAATCCCACTGCAAAGGTGGCAAATTTTCATTTGCTCCCCGGGTAGGATTCGAACCTACAACCAAGCGGTTAACAGCCGCCTACTCTACCATTGAGCTACCGGGGAAAAGTATTTTCAATAAGCTGCCGAGCCAGGATTCGAACCTGGGCTTAGGGATCCAAAGTCCCCCGTGCTACCGCTACACAACTCGGCAACCATCACTTAATCCTGTGCCGAAGGTCGGATTCGAACCGACACGGGAGTTGCCTCCCAACAGTTTTTGAGACTGCCGCGTCTACCATTCCGCCACTCCGGCATATATCCTAACCAGTGCCGAGGAGCAGAGTCGAACTGCTGACACGCGGATTTTCAGTCCGCTGCTCTACCACCTGAGCTACCTCGGCGTAAAGCTAACTTTTTCAAAAGTCACGACAATTCCACGACGGAATTTTTACTTACCCCCTCCGGTGACACTCCATCGAGTAATGCCATGGCTTCTTCTTGCATCCCTTCAATTATATGGCTGTAAGTGTCCATTGTAAAGGCTACCGAAGCATGACCTAGCGCTTCACTGATTACTTTAGGCGTTGCCCTTTCACCAATGGCCTGGATGACTACCAAAACCCCGACCTCTATAACTGAGATACTGTATTGATTAAGTTCTTTTTGTCTCGCCTTGGCTACCGCATCCGTAGTCTGGTGTAGCAGCACCCAGAGGTTGTAGTCTTCGTCCATAGCTCTTTTCCGGATTGGTCTAATTCTGTGCCGTAACCTGAGGAGTAAATAGCCCCAAAGAGGTGTTTTTGGGCAATAAAATGGGTGGCCTTAAGGCGGTATAACGGGCATGTTCTCAAGCAGGAGCCACCAGTAGGACTCAGCAGCAGATTCATTTTTGAGGTAATCTTCCTAAAAAATGTAGGAAAAGTTAAGTAAATGCTATAGATATAGCATAGATGCAGTGGTAAAATAAGTTTATACGGAGGTCTGGGAAGCGATGAAACGGACCCGTAATTGGTCGCCTTGGGTTCCGTGGAGCGAATGGCGAAACCGACCCACTATGTTGGTTTCGCTTTTTTATTAGAGGATGATATGGAAACTCTGAGAGTGATTCTGCTGTTTCACGCCCGTGAGAAAATACGGGGGAAAATGGTGATGCGTATTGAAACAAAAGACACTCAGGAAAGGCTGGAAAGGAAATTTAAAAGGGAGGGCACAAATGACTAAAACAAAATGGTATGCCAAGCCGCTGTATATAGTGATGGCATTGGTGCTGGTGCTGAGCTTCAGCCTGGTGACGGCAGTGCCAGCAATGGCTACGGGCAGCGCCGCCATCGACCCAATAGCCGCTAACTACGACCTGTATACTCCCGCTGATATAAATACGACCATCACCTGGAACAATGCCACATCGGTTGTATCGGTCAATGATGATGTTGGTGCTTTAGCTACCCCTGCTGACTACGAGGTAGTCAGTGACAACTTGACCATCCTGAATGCGTATCTTGCAGCCAAGCTGCCAGTGGTGGGTAATAATGTAACGCTGACCATCAACTTCGATGTCGGTGACCCTGCCACCTTTAATATCACGGCAATCTGGACGGGCCCTGCAACGTATCCGGTAACGCTGCTGCAGACAACAGACATACATTCCCATGTCACAGGAACCGTCCCGTTTGAATCATACACACCAATGACACCAGGTAATGGTAGTGTCATCACGGGTGGCTTCGCCAGGTTAGCGACCGTGATTAATGAGACCAGAGACGCAAAAACCGCCAACGGGTCAGCAGTACTGCTTGTTGATTCCGCGGATTGGAGCATGGGTACGGTTTATGACTTCCTCTGGAATACAGACCCTCCTTACTTAAAATTTCTCCAGGCGATGAAATACGATGTGACAACACTGGGCAACCATGAGTGGGATTACGGTCCTGATAAACTTGCCACTATGATCACTGCCGCTCAAAATGCTTCAGGATTTAATGTTCCTATTGTTGCATCCAATACGTTTTTTGACAATGTAACCGGTCTTCTAGCTCTCGTGGCAAATGGTTCAATTGTCACAACCTATGTAGAAACTCTCCCTAACGGCCTCAAAATCGGATTTATTGGCCTGATGGGTGAAGACGCTGTTGTCGATGCACCTAATGCGCCTCCCGTAACATTTAAACCCGATTGGGCCGCAGCAGATAAGGCATATATTCAGGGAATAGTTGATGATCTTCGCAATAATCAGACGGTCAATGTGGTTATAGCCCTTTCGCATTCAGGTATAGATCCGACAACAGTTCCGGTTTCCGGGGATGATATAGAGCTGGCTAAAAACATAAACGGGATTGATATCATCGCTTCGGGCCATCTACATTTTATAACACCCATAATCATAGACCAAGCCAACATAAACACACCAAATCCGACAAACATAACCCATATAATCTGCGCCGGATGCTACACTACAAATCTGGCTCAGCTTGACTTTACAGCAACAGCAAATGGAGTAACGGATCTTGTTCTGACAAACCATCCCATAAATGACTCAATTCCTGGTGACAGTGCAATTAATGCCATGGTACTTGACATGGACACAGAGATAGATACCTTAATTGCCCCCCTTGGAATAGGGATTGCTGATGTTGAAGCAACGATGGGTAATTTCTCACTCTCTGCACCATCTTCCCCGGGTGAAAATGGACTGGGAAACCTGATCGCCGACTCCTTGCGTTATGCAGGTACTGAACCGTCTAATTTCACCATCGGCGCCTACGCCACAGGTATGATCAGAGATCCCCTTATTGCGAATCAGAATGTAACCTTTGCTGACCTCTTTAGAGTGGCTCCGCTGGGAATTACTCGAGCAACAGATCAAAACAATTCTTATCCGGGATACCCGCTACTTAAAGTATATCTTAACGGCACTGAAATATGGGAGGTAGGTAGATTCAATGGTATAATAGCGGCAACTGGTCTAAAGACTTCGGCCTTTATGCACCTGTCCGGGATTCAGTATTCTTATCACTATGCTCCTTTTCCCGTCTACGCAGTAGTAGACAGTGTTAAGGCCTATGCCTGGAATGATTATAACTGTACAGGAACACCTACAGAAGATGTAGCTCAGGATACCGCATCATACCCGGTTATAATTGACTCTTATGTCGTGGATATGCTGCTCTCTCCAAGCATACAGGACTTATTATCCCTGCTGGGAATTTCAATCCATCCAAAGCTCGCTGATGGTACACCTATAAATGCGGGTAACATGATGACGGCCCGTCTGGATAAAGATGCTGAAACCGGAGGAGTACAGGAGGAAGCTGCATGGTCAGCACTTCTTGATTATTTCACTGATCCTATTGTTGATGGTGGATTATCCGGAGCTATACCTGCTGATCCGTACGACTTACTGACTACATCGCACAAAAGGATTATTGTCAGTGGTGAAGCTGTTAGCTTCGTCTTTGACACGATAGCTGACCAGAAAACCAGGGTGCCGTTTGAAATTACCATCACCGCCCATGATGCCGAGGGCATCGTGGCTGCCAGCTACACAGGGAAGGCAAACCTCATCGACCTAACGGGTACCATCAGCCCTACTACTACTGATAACTTCACCAAAGGTGTCTGGACGGGTGAAGTCAACATCACTAAGGCCTATACGGATAATACCATCACTGCTAGTCATAGTGAGATAACCGGCCTCAGCAATGACTTTGATGTCTATTTAACCCTGACTGACTACGCCCCGAGCGGCATGCCTGACTTCGACCAGAAGCAGGATAACTGGACCGATAATGGGACTGCGATGGGGAACTGGACGTATTGCGGACCGGTGGCGGTGGCTAATTCCCTGTGGTGGTTCGATTCTAAGAATGAGCCTTCCCCTGTCCCGCCACCTACCATCAATGACCACTACGGTCTGGTGACAAACTTCAGTCATCCGTGGGACGACCACTGCGCACAGAATGTGATGCCGCTGGTTAACAACCTGTCAGCGCTTATGAACACCGGTCCCAACGGCACCGATGTCATGGACATGCAAGCGGGGATAGACCAGTACCTCAACAACACCGGCTACGCTGCCGATTACAATGTGACGACAGTGAAAAGCCCGAACTTCTCGTGGATTGCGGAGGAGGTGGAGAGGTACGAGGATGTTGGCCTGCTTCTCGGCTTCTGGCAGTGGAACGGCACCTGGTGGCGCGTCGGCGGGCACTATGTCACTGTCGCCGGGGTGAACTCTAATACCTCTCAGCTCAGTATCAGCGACCCCTATTTTGATAGTGTCGGGAACGCAACACCAGGTATGCATAACGATACTCAGTATGTTTCCCACGATATCTACAATGTTACTAACTCCACGAGCCCCGGTGGCCTGTGGGCCCTGGAAAACTATACTGTGGACAAGGATATTTCCAACTTCATAGGCCAGAATTGGGCGCCCGAACTGATACCTTACAATGGATCGTACATGCCAAACTTGACGGTGCATACTGAGGTCGACTACGCCGTTGTCGTGTCACCGATCATCGCTACCCTGGAAGGGCAGGTTAGCTTTACCGGAAGAGGCAGCAATAATACTCAGTGGATAGAGGAGTTTGTGGTGTGGTTCTTTGATAACGGCACTAAGGCTGAGATGGCATGGTCACCGATAAATACCACCACTAACAATACTGGGTTTTTCACCATCAATGTTACTCCGGGTATCTACGATATCGGAATCAAGGGTGGTACTGGCTTGAGCGAGCTGGAGACTAACGTAACGTTGACTGCGGGCAATACCACAGTGGTTGATTTTGGTACTATTCGAGTGGGGGATGCCAATAACGATGATTACATCACTATTTCGGACAGGACTTTGCTGTACGGTGGCTGGAATACTGGGGAAGGCGATCCAGGTTTTAGACCTTATTGTGACTTCAACAACGATGGGTATATTACTATTTCGGACAGGACGCTACTGTATGGTAACTGGGGTCAGAAGGGAGACTTAGCTCCTTAGAAAGCTCCTGGCCTGGTAAAAGTGCGATAACTATCGCTATTTGTTGGTGTAGTGGCATTGATGGCTGTTGCCCTCCTGCCCTTGGGTGTAGCTCTGACACAAGAAGCCAATCCAGACAGGGCTTAGCCCACGTTAAGCCTTCTGCAAAGCTTCAACCTATCCTCAAACTCACCAACCCGAATTCTGTTCCCTACATACTCGCAATTAAAGCTGTCTAAAGCTGGGAATATTGAACCTGCGTCTAGGTGGATAACGTCACATCTCGCAAGGGGGTATGCCTTTTGGTTTTCTTTTCTGGGCAAGCCAGACACACCGCCTCACGCTCAAACTGAAGTTAAAAAAGTCACGACATTTTAGCGACGGAATTAAAATAACGTAATGTTACCAGATGGTATTTTATGCACAAAACGGGTTTTTACCCAGTGATGCAAAAGTCCTAAATTACACGTAAAATGACGGTTTGACCTTTTAGCTTAGGATTTTCAGTCCGCTGCTCTACCACCTGAGCTACTTCGGCGCAAAACACTACTCCAAAGAGGCATGATTAGGATAATGCACAACTAAATCGATGTCAATCAATCTATCTCGGGATAGGCCTATTGACCAGCTCAGTGAAAACAGTCCGGGCTAATTCCTGCAAGGAATGGCTTGATTTGCTACTGCGAGGATTTTGAAGCAATGGTGTAATGGAAATTCTTTTCTGCTCTACCGCCCAGGCATCACTGCCCAGACTTGCCTCACCTATTACCTTGTCCTTCAAGATGATATAGCCTTCACTTTCACCACTTAACACCTTCCTTATCTCACCGCCGTGGCTTTGCTTGCCTAATTTTGTAACCTCTATTCCCCTTATCTCCTCCAGAGGTAAATTAGGCAAGTTGATGTTCAGCAAAGTTTCCCTGGGTAAATCGCCTTTCTTTACCCTATCCGCAAGCAGAGCAGCTAATTTAGCAGCAGCTTCAAAATCTGACCCCTCAAAAGCATCCACTGAAACGGCAAAAGATGGAACACCGTGAAAAGATCCCACCAGAGCGCCAGCAACAGTGCCCGAAATGAAAACATCATATCCTATATTAGGACCTTTATTGATGCCCGAGACAACAAGATCTATCTCTCCGGGGAATAAAGCCCTGAAAGCTATAATGACGCAATCGACTGGCGTGCCATCGGTAGCATAGATTCCACTTCCCATCGCTTGTGGAAACACTTTCACAGCACGGCGCAAATTAACCGAAGTGCCTACTCCACTCTGCTCACTCTGTGGAGCTACCACCACCACTTCACCTACTTTGCGAAGTTTCTCTGCTACAGCCCAAAGGCCAGGAGAGTCAATTCCATCATCATTGGTAACTAATATTTTCATAAATGCTCGCTGGCTATCAAACTTCTGAGTAACTATCTCAGTAAAATAATTGTGCTTTGATTATCGGGCTATGTCAAGCTTGATAGTTATTGCAACTAATGTAAAAATATGCTTTATATTACGATGCACCCAACTGGTGAGAATAAAACCCTAATTCAGTGCGACTTTGACGGCACTATTACCGAAAAGGATATCAGCTATTTGATATTAGACACCTTTGGCAACGGGGATTGGAAGAAACTAGTAGTTGACTACCGAGAGAACAAAATATCGGTGGACTACTTCAACAAGCAAGCATTCGCTATGGTGAAAGCCAGTAAGGAGACTTTGACCAAATTTGTGAGAGAAAAAGCAAAGTTACGACCTGGGTTTAAGGAGCTAATCGATTACTGCCATGAACGGGACTTCCGCCTGATCATTGTAAGCAATGGTCTAGACTTCTATATCGATGTAATACTCAATGATGCTGGCATCAGAAACATTGAAGTATTCGCCGCACAAACTAAATTCTGCCCCGAAGGTATTAAAGTTCAATATATCGGACCAGATGGTAATCAAGCAAACGATGGGCTTAAAGAAATATATACTAAATTGTTCCTGGCGGAAGGTTATCGCTTGATATGTCTGGGAAATGGTGTCTCCGATATTTACCCGGCACGGTTAGCTCACCACGTTTTTGCCCGGGACGACTTGCTTTTACATTGCACCAAAGAAAATATTGCCTGCACACCATTCAACGATCTTAATGATGTGGTCGAAGATCTGAGGCTACTCACTCAATCTCATTCAAATGCCTGATAGTTACCTCTCGCTACGTTTGTGATATAATTCTACCTTCATTCATTAGATTTTTGAGGCTGGAAGAGAGATAATCAACAGCAGAGGTCCAAAACAAGGCTGCGAGAGACAGCACTTCTATTGATAAATATGCAAGATGATGCGCCTCACAAAAAGGGAACTTGTTTGACAACAGGTAAGCTAGAGGCGTAAATTTATACTTAACCCTGGAGGGATAAAAATCTACGCTATTATTGAAACCGGGAGTAAACAATATAAGGTAGCCCCTAACGAGAAGATAGAGGTTGAGCGCCTGAACATACCTGAGGGGGATACCGTTGACCTAGACAGTGTATTGTTTATTAATGATGATGGAGATGTAATTACCGGCAACCCTACTATCAAAGGTGCCAAGGTAAAAGCTACTTCCCTAGGTGAGTTTAAAGGAGACAAGGTTACAGTATTTAAGTATAAGCCAAAGGTTCGCTACCGGCGAAAAAGAGGACACCGGCAAATTTATACCAAATTATTAATAAATAAAATTATTAAACCGCGGGGGTACAAGCATGGCACATAAGAAAGGCGGTGGTAGTACACGCTGCGGACGCGACAGCCAATCAAAGCGTCTTGGCGTAAAGAAATTCGGAGGGGAGCAGGTTCGCGCCGGGAATATCCTGGTTCGGCAACGAGGCACCCGTATCTTACCAGGAAATAACGTCGGAATAGGCAGAGATTACACCCTATTCGCTCTGATAGATGGCTTTGTAAAATATGAGCCAGCTAACAAATACAGAAAAAAGGTGAGCATCTACAAATGAAGGATAAGATACACCCCAAATATTATGAAAACGCCAAAATAACCTGCCTTTGCGGCAATACCTTCACCGTGGGCTCAACCAAGCCAGAGCTTAGAGTAGAGGTGTGCAGCAAGTGCCATCCTTTCTACACTGGGGAACAAAGAATAGTGGATACTATGGGAAGGGTAGGGCGGTTCAAGAAAAGATACAGAATAAAAGATTGACATAGAGCACTTGTTTGACACCCTTAACAGCACCAGTTAGGCTAAGTCTTTGTTCTCCAAAAGTCTGAAGTCCGTATCATTTCGTAAAAAACAAGTCCGATTGCCGGTATGACAAATCGGACCCGTAGGCTCCGCCTGGACAAGAAGCGTATCACTGTCACAGTCCTTGATAATGGACTTCATCCTGAGGAAATTGCCTGAAGTTTCCCCCTTATGCCATAATTCCTGCCGACTACGACTATAGAACCACACATCACCACTTTCTATCGTTCGAGCCAGCGATTCTCTATTCATATAACCCAACATCAATACCTCACCATTCCTGGCATCCTGGATGATAGCAGGGATTAAACCTTGCAAATCAAACTTCAACATGTACCTTCGACCTCCTCTTTTCATCATTGCGAGCCAAAGGCATGCAATCCGTTAGAGATTGCGTCGGAATTACCGTGTCCCCCAATGACCTAGCGACGTTATAGCCTCCCTTAAGTCAATATCACCAGTGTACAGAGCTTTGCCAATAATTGCTCCTTCCACCCGAAGTTGCTTAAGTCTTTCCAAATGCTCCAGCTTGGAAATCCCCCCAGCAGCAATCACAGGAACATTTATTCCACTAACCAGCCTTCCTATCATATCAAAGTTAGGCTCAGTCAAAGTGCCATCCCTCCGTATATCAGTAAAAATAAATCGCTTCACTCCAATGTTTACCATGTCTTCACCCAACTGTAAAATATCCACCACTGTATCCTCCCGCCAGCCATGGATGCAAATCTTGCCGTCTCGAGCATCAAGACTCACCACTATCGCTTCGCCAAATCGGCTGCACAGTTTCTTCACCATCTCGGCATTTTCTACTGCTGATGTGCTTAAAATAATACGTCTTACCCCCTTCCGCAGTAACTCTTCAACCATGCTCTCTTGTCTGATGCCACCACCAAATTGTATCGATAAACCGCTCTCCCTTACTATTTCTTCAACTGAATCTATGTTCTCTGGTTTGCCTGCAGCCGCTCCATCCAGATCAACTATATGAAGCCAGCGCGTGCCTTGAGAGCCCCACTTCAAGGCTACTGCTAGCGGCTTTTCATCATAGACTACCTGTCGACGGTAATCACCCTGATAGAGTCGAACACACTTACCATTCCTGATGTCAATGGCAGGAATTATTTCCACTTTTTCCTCATAGAAAGCTAAAATAAGGATTAGGTCGACAACTTCGTAGCATCAGATTATAACCCAACAAGCCCCTTCCCTGCCAACCTTGCACAACTTTGCACCGTGTTGCTTCTTCTTAGCTATTAATGCTATATATTTCTATGAAGAGGGCTACGAAAATGCAGGAGATAATTGAAGCACCTATATCAGGGAAGATACTGGTCGTAAATGTTACGAGGGGAACACCATATAGGAGGGCGGAGTGCTCTGTACCATAGAGGCAGTGAAAATGGAGAATCCCATGATGTTACCGGTGAATGGCTTGGGCAAAGAGGTATTAGTGTGACCGGGCACAATCATTAAGACTGGTAATAAGTTAGCTGTTATTGAATACTAAAAGGAGGTTGAATCTTGAGCGAAGTAATTAGAGGCACAACGGCACAAAACATTGCGGAGTATAGGCGTAAAAGAGAGCATATCTTGCAAATGGGAGGGCCTGAAGCTATTGAGGAGCGCCACAAAAGGGGGCAAATGTCAGCACGGGAAAGAATAGAGTATTTCTTCGACCCTGGCACTTTTACCGAGATAGGATTATGGATTAAACATAGAACCACCGCTTTTGGAATGGATAAAAGAGAAGTGCCTGCTGAGGGAATTGTCACTGGATTTGGCAAAGTAAATGGAAGACATGTGGTTGCCGGCGCTGAGGATTATACTGCCATGATGGGAACCTTTGGTGAATACCATGGTAAGAAGCTGTCTTACGCCATTGATTTTGCTAAGAATAAAGGCTGGCCGTTTATAACCATGAATGACTCTGCAGGTGCCCGACTCCACGAAGGGATAGACACCCTAGAATCTTATGGCTGGACATTCAAATCTCAGATATTGGCTTCAGGAATAATCCCTCAAGTATCCCTACTAATGGGCCCTTGTCTCGGGGGACAAGCCTATCACCCGGTAATGATGGATTTTGTCATTCAAACAAGAAAAACTGGTTTTATGGGCATCGCCGGACCTGCTTTTGTAAAAACGCAGACTGGAGAGGAAATTAGTCTGGAGGAGCTCAGTGGCTGGAAGAATCATGCCATTAAATCGGGGCAGACACACATTGTAGCTGAAGATGATAAGGATTGTTTAGATAAGTGCAAGGAGTTGTTATCTTTCTTCCCATCTAATAGCAAAGAGAAGCCACCTCGAATAGAGACCAAGGATAGTCCTGAGAGAGAGATTCCCGAATTCGATACTATAATTCCTAATGAGCCAACAACACCATACAATATGTACGAGATAATCAAGGAGGTTGTGGATGAGGGGCAATTCGCGGAGATATTCAAGGATTATGCTGCAAATGCCATATGTGGCTTTGCCCGTATGGATGGGCGTCCTGCGGGGATAGTATCCAACCAGCCCTTGGTAAAAGCTGGAGTCCTGGATATCAATGCCTGTGACAAATTGGCGAGATTCATAAGATTTTGTGACCTATTCAAGATTCCCCTCGTCTCGCTTACGGATTGTCCTGGCTATATGATAGGCTCTGAACAGGACTGGGCAGGCATACTAAGACACGGTGCTAAGCTGCTCTATGCTTGGGCTGATGCCACTGTGCCTTTAGTTTCAGTCATAATAAGAAAGTCCTACGCCGGTGC
>Ga0209427_10001930_pt1 | contig 24187 bp, 18 predicted proteins | sample DeeMarSWOR136_30_FD_187465 | JGI IMG/M metagenome (GOLD analysis project Ga0209427, IMG submission 187465) | Marine sediment microbial communities from White Oak River estuary, North Carolina - WOR-1-36_30 (SPAdes) (version 2) | ecosystem: Environmental > Aquatic > Marine > Intertidal zone >...
AGGTACAAAAACTCATTGGCAAAATATTTCTTTACCATATGTGGGGCGAACGGATGGAGCATGATGAAACAGGGTTGAAACTATTTTTGTCCCAAAGCCGGTCAAGAGATTTTATCTAGTTTACGTTTTTTCTCATTTTTGTTACACATGTAACAATCTGGTTTAATTTCTATAAATTTTGATACTTAGGAAAATTTAACATCTGAACTGAATAATTGCTTCGATTATGCATATATTAATCTTTTAGCTTTTTTTGTACGACATTTAATGACAGCCATTTCTAAAAAGAAATCCAAAATAAGTATTTAAGAAGAGCACGAATTCTTCCTACAACAGTACTGCCCAAGACTATGACGAAACCTTTATTAGTTGTAGTCTTACTTTTCAATGTGCTTCCGCGAATGCTTTCCCTCATGTGGCAGATCAGAAGAGAACAGTGGCTCCCCCCGGAGAAGCTGGAGAGAATCCAAATGAGTAGGTTACAAAAGATGGTGTCACATGCCTATAAGAATACGCGGTTTTACAGAACCCTTTTCAACCGATGTGGTGTCACCCCTGAGGATATAAGAACGAAAGAAGATTTGAAAAAGCTTGAACCGACAAAAAAAACAGATCTCCAGGAGAACTTTACAGCTATGGTGGCTGCAGGCCATTCTGAGGAGAACTGCCGCGTGTTTTATACTGCAGGATCTACTGCTGTTCCTGCCAAGATTCTTCACGATCCTTATACCACGGATTGCTTTGTTGCGGGGAGCATGGTGGAGTTTCTGGATACTGGGTATCGGCCGTGGGAGAAAATCTGTTACACCAAGAGAACTACCTGGAGGTCGCACGTGCTTCAAAAGGTTGGGTTATTACGAGCGTACCACATCAATACGACGCTCCCTGAGGAGAAACAGGCCCACATTCTAAAAAAGGTCAATCCATCGTTGATTGCGTCATATCCCACTCTTTTTTACTCTATAACCAAAATAGTGGCGGCACAAGGATATACAATACGCCCAAAAGCAGTCATCATTGGAGGTGAAATGTTAGCACCCCACGTGAGGACCTTTATTGAGGATGTTTTCAGCACCCACGTTTTTGAAACGTATGCAACCATAGAATTCTCTACTGTAGCGCGGGAGTGCATTGACGGCAACTGGCATATTAATTCTACCCAGAATGTGGTGGAATTCGAAAATGGGAAGATACTTGTAACTGGATTGATAAACAAGGCCGTCCCCTTGATACGGTACGAGATAGGAGATTTAGGACATCCAAAAGAAGGGGTGTGCCCCTGCGGGAGAGGGTATCCCGTGATGGAAATTCTTGAGGGAAGGAGTGGGGACATCTTTATTTTGCCCGATGGAAGAGAAATTCCCCCCATCAGAGTGTGGGGGGTGAGGCTGCTTTTAGATACAACCCTTGCAGCCAAAAGGTACCAAATAATCCAGGAGGACTATGACACCTTTACCTTGAGAATTGTGCCCACCGAGCAGTTCACTGAAGATGTGGAAAAAAGAGCAAAAGAAGAACTGGTAAAGAATCTGGGATATCCTGTCACTGTTGATGTAGAACGGGTGGACGAAATACCATTGATCGATGACAGAAAATTGAGAGTCAATATATCAAGAGTCAAAAAATGCTAACAGTCTCAAATTACTGTTACACGTGTAACATTCCTTTTTGAATGTCATATTTCCACAAAAAATCCATGGGTTTACAAGATCTTTCAAATCGTACTAACTACATGACCTTCAGCTTTTGGCTGCCGAACAGATATCCTCATGTGATACAAGTGTCAGATTCTCTCAAAAAAGGAAACTTCAGCAAATTATATAATGCTTGAATTTACTCATATAGATGTTTTCAGACACAGAAAAATTCTGAGGAAGACAGAATACTGCTAATCTGGCTTCTTTTGTACAAAAAAGAGTTATAGAAAGATACAAAAGAAAGGAAATTACCACTATATTTTGAATATATCTTTTGACCGGAAAGTTTATATAGTTCAAAATAAGGAAGAAAATAGGTGAAGGTGGTGAGAGATGACTGAAAGCACTGAAGCTTTTTATTCCAGTCCATCTTCATCCATGGAAGAGAAGGTATCGGTTAGAGATAAACCTTCTTTTACTTGTGGCTTGGATGATGAGAGAAAAAGGCTGTCTGTAGTTGTACCTTTGTACAATGAGGAAGACAATGTTTACCAAGTAGTAGATGATCTTGAAAGAATGTTTACCTCGTCAGGATTTGATGGTGAGATTATCCTGATAGATGATGGAAGCACTGACAGAACGCTGGAGATTGCTCGTCAATTGCAAAAAGAGTATTCTCACGTGAACATTATTCCACATGGAACCAACCTGGGAAAAACAGCAGCCATGATAACAGGATTCCAGCATGCCACAGGTGATTATGTTATTTTAATGGATGGAGATGGACAGTTTCTGGCAAAAGACATACCAAAAATGGTAGAAAAGCTCAAAAACGGATTTGACGTAGTTAACGGCTGGGGAAAGAAGAAAGAACCCCTTACGAAGATTATTCCCTCGTTAGTATACAACGGCATTTCAAGGAAGCTCTTCTCGTTGAATGTGCACCAGTTCAATTTAGGATTCAAAGCATTTAAACGAGAAGCTTTAGATGGATTGATCTTGAAAAAGGATGAACACCGATATATACTCCCGCTGCTCAAAGAAAAGGGGTTTGCCATTACAGAGATACCTGTTGCATATCTGCCGCGGCAGAATGGTACATCAAAGTACGGTGTCATGCGAATACCTTTTGGGGTCATGGATATGGTCTCATTGAAGATAGAGTTAGTACTGGGTGAGAGACCTTTCCGGGTTTTTGGATTGGCATCTCTTGGACTGGTTCTTTCAGGGATTATTTCAGGGTTGTATGGTGTGTACGGATTGGTTACGGGGAGCGGAACTATGTGGCCAGCTGCGTTCAGCACCATGTTCCTCCTCAGTGGAATAACGATACTCTTTGTTGGGTATGCAGTGGAAGCAGCTACGTGTCCTCGCAAGTGACAATGTCCCTATCAATTATTATTTTCTTTTTTTTATTGAATTCTTTTGAAAGGTCTTCTGTTAAGTAGTGTGGTGTTTTTAACTCAGTAGGCTGGTAGTACCGCGAAGAAGGTATGTAGATTAACGGTGCATGGTCTACTAAGTGTAATGACATAAAGGTTGAACCACCTTCTAGAGTGTCCTGTATGTGGATGGTGTCTTTCAGAATGATTTTTCGCTGGAATGAAACAGGTATTACATTTTTTTGGGTGATTAATTGTTTTCTTAAGTACTGTTTTGCAAGATCAGATGCGTAGTGCCGCCCAATGGAGAGGGAAGCTCGTAATGCCATATTTTTGAGGGGAGTCATCTTCTGTTCAGGTACCGTAGTAAGGTGCCCTTTGACGAGGTATTCAGAATCTTTGTGTGTGAATGTGCTTCCCAGCCACTGGCTGGTCACGAGTCTCCCATTTGAGAGTCTTCCCAAAAAGCCTGAATCAGAGGCCGTATTGGTAGAGAACACTTTGAAGACGCCGCCCTTCCTCAAATTTGCTATGAGAAGGTACTTTTCAGTTTTTTCTACGAGAAGACCTGATTCAGAAAAGAAGTTACTTTCTGGTGGCTTCTGGGTTGTGGGGTTACAGTTTCTATGTGCTTGGATATAAGTGTAGAGCATGTTGCACAAATACCGGTCGTCCAGGTTGAAGGGGGTTGTGCCTGTTTTCTGGGCGAGAGATTTCTGCAGGTTATCAGCTAAATAACTGGCGTAACTATCGTGTTGAGCACAGATTTCAATGCCGTCCGGTACTAGATAGGTGGTATTCCGTGAGCCGTACTCACCTCCTGCAGTACCATCTGGGTGCAGGAAATGGGAAAGGAAGTGGACAGCTTTTTTTAGACTGGTGAGGGCAGATTCATTGTGTGTTTTTTTGTAGTAATTACCCAGGTAGTATACAGCCACACTGAGGTAGCCAATGTCAGGGCCTCCGTACTCATAGAACCATCCTTCTGGGGATTGTCTCTGTAGAGAATTCTTTAGCTTTTCTTGGGCTCCCTTCTCAAATTGGTTATCACCAGTAAGTAGATACAGATTCTGTAGTGCTGCACATGCTCCTAGATTTTGGTTGACCACTTCTAATTCTTCTCTTTTCAAGAGGAATTTTCCTGCCGTTTCAAGGGTTTCCAAAATGTCAGGAGGGCGTTCATTTAACAATAATAACCCTTCAGATACGGCAAAGGTAACAAAAGCTGTAGTAACAAAAGCATGTTCATGGGGGTAGTATTCATTAAAGGAACCATCATTGTTCTGAATAGTGTTAAGGAACTGCATGGCTGATATAGACCATTCTTTCACTTTTTTCTGGTGGTAATACGGGTTTAACTGATGTTCTGTTACATACAGGAGAGCTAACGTTAAAGCTGCTTCTTGTTGTCTCCCGTTTGAGAAATCCACTATTTTGTAGTGCCAGTAATTGCGATCAAAACACCCGTAGGTGGATGACAAGGGATTTCTATCAAGTAACCCTAAAAGTCTGGGAACACAAGGTAGAGAGACTTCAAGGTATACTGAATTTGTTTCTGTCATGGTTTCACCTGGTTTTTGTATCTTTGAGTATTTTTGGATTGTTGATTTCTGTGTGTATCTGCTTGAGAATCATATAAATCATTTTTGGTCTCCTTTATAAAGCTACTGTGGGGTATCTGGAAACTGAACTGAACCAGTATTGGTGAACATGTGACGGGTTCATGGTTCAAGTGTAATATGATTTCTAACAAGTTAAAAATGTGAAAAACTATTCGAAAAAGAGGCATCTGTGTGCATTATTCTCTGTAGGAATTTTAGCATAATTATTTCAGGCAAATACTTAAAAGGCAGTTGTTAATAGTACGTATTGTGATAATTGAACGCATATTAGAGAAGCTTCACCTTTGTAACCCTTCAAACAAAAGGTATAAGTACCCTGTCTATCGGTCTGACGATAGACCATCACGGTTTACTCAAAGCATGGTGGAAAAGATGGATGCAGATGAATTATGGGAAGAACTCAAAAGGGTGTATCAGTCTGAAGATTAAGCTGTGAAGATAGATTCACCCAATGCTACACGTGTAACAAGGAACACAGATTTGACAACCCCGTAAACCTAAAACTTCAAACAGTACTGATTATTATAATACAATGCACATAAGGTGAGCTCATGTTAGAAAAGCTTCATTTTGGCAGCAAAAAAGATAAATCAAAGTACAAATACCCAGTTTACAAACCAGATGACAGACCACAACGGTTCACATCAAAGATGCTAGAGGAAATGAATTTGGATCAGTTACTTGAGGAGTTCAAGGAATTGTGCGAGATCAAAGATTAGGTCATGATTGAAATGTTCCAGAGTATTAATGAAATAATCTCTAAAGTGAGTACTACATACGGGAACCATTTGTTCAGTAATGAAATTTCCTCGGGTTCATGGATTACCCTTTAATTGAACTATAGAAAAATGATATATTACCTGGAATGTTACACGTGTAACACATTGCCCTCTAAAGACGTGACAATCTCTGAGAACCTAAAGATTTAAAAAGTACGAGCTACTATATGACATAAGACATAAGTAAGGTGAACATATGCTAGAGAAATTTCATCTCCGCAAATCTTCAGACAAATCAGGATACAAGTATCCAGTATACCGGTCAGATGATAGACCACCACAGTTCACCTTGCGAATGATGGAAAAGATGGATGAAGACGAATTATGGGAAGAACTCAAAAAGCTATGTGAAAAAGACTAGAATATCATGAAAAGGATTTCTCCAGCAAAGACTAGAAAGACGAGAACTACTTGTGTAGTAATGAAGTGGTTAACAATTTTTTTGTCAAGAGCATAAATGCCGATTGCCACCAGAATAGTCACAGACAGAGTGAGTAACGTCAGAATAGATGAGTGATTTCGGAGTTCATCAAAAAATAGTGGGGATATTACGGTAAGCCACAAAAATAATGATAATAATTGAAGAAGACTCAAATGGAATCCTTTCTTGCGAAGGCCAAAGTCTATGTTAAAATGCGTGCAGTTACACATGGTTTTAGACTCTTCTGGTCCTAGTTGGATGTAGAAGCATTTTTCATCAAAATAGTCTTTCTTTTTTTCGTTCAGATCTTTTTCTAACTCTTTTAGATTCATCTTTTCAGCTGATTCTTCAGGTTGAGACATATCAAATTCCACATTTCTGATTACTAACCCTTCAGGTGCATAAATTCTCACATGGTTTGAAATATCTGGATAGAGTTCGGGCTGCCAAGAAAAAGTAAAGCTTCCCAGAAAGCCAAATTTCAAGAGAACTTTGAACCGTTCCCATCTTTGACTGAGGTACTCTCTCAGCCTCTCTACAGACAGCTTCAGCAGGGTATAGGTGCGAGGTTCGAGAGGCTCAAAAAGAGTTACTAGGGGGTAGTAGAGCCCATCGTTGTAGTGTTCTAGAATTTTTACTAAGATTGATATTTCTTCCATGAATTTCTTAGATTTTAGGGTTTCTGATTCAAAAATTGTACCCATAGTGGTGCACACAGATTTAATTTCTTCTGGGTCTGGTTTGTATGTGAATACTTTTATTAAATTTGGTTTTATACCATCTTTGATTTTTTTGTACACTTCTTTTTGATGTGCGTCCAAATGCTTATTGGCTTCCTCGATGATGTGGGTGCATGCCTTTTCAAGAAGGTGTGTAGAAGAAGATGAAGGAATAAAAACGATGGTTCGATTCAAAGCGTCTTCCACTTTCATATTCCGCTGGGTTTTCCTCTCTCGAGCTGGGAGTGGTAGTATTGACACTTTTTGGGTTCCTTTATTGTAGAGTATGTACCTTCTTTCTTCGGTGATACAGTCAAAGTCATCAATAGTTAAGGTGATGTGGACCCTCTCTGGCTCAACGTTGGTGAGGGCGTAGTAAAGGTCCTGTTCTGTGGTGTCAAAGTTAATTGCACTTTCTTGTTCTCTCAATGCATCACCTTTAATTCGTTTTATCAATCCTATTTAAGCCTTTCTCCACCCCCTTTGTTTCTGTTGGAACTCTTGTATATGTTCCAATTGCCAGTAAGAGAAAGGATTCAGTCTTATGATTTGTTACACGTGTAACAAAAGTGAGAGAAACACTAAGGATTTGACATTCTAAATGAGGAGATACCTTTTAATAGTGGTCATCAATAGGTGGGTTATGGGTACAAAATTGGAACTTCATATTAAACGGGAAGGGACGAAATTCAATGTTGAAGCTGACAGTCCTTTTGGTGAGAGGTCGGGGTTTTTTGAATTAGACCCTTCTTTACTTTCCGGTATACATGAAATTCAGGAAGCTATTAATGAACGCAGATTGTTAGATGAACCATTTGTCATAGAATTTGGGATAAAATTGTTTGAGCTGCTTTTTTCAGATATAAAGAATTTATTCCATGAATGCCTGGATAAATCTGATCATTTAAACATAATATTAAACATGAAAGACCCTAATTTGAATGCAATACCTTGGGAACTCTGCTATGATCCTGATCGTCACCTCTTCTTAGGAGCTCATCCGAGGGTGTCCTTAGCGAGGAGAGATCAAAAAACTGACACAAAATTTGGTGAAATTGACTACCCATTGAAGGTTTTGGTGATCATTTCTTCACCCATGGATTTAGGTGAGAAAGGTGATTACCAGCCAGACCCGGATGAAATTGAAGCACTAATGGCACCTTTAACCCCTCTGGTAGAGAAAGGGATGATTACAATAGATTTTCTGGAGAGAGCTTCAGTGAAGTGCATACAGGATCAGTTAAAAAAGGGGTACCACATTGTTCACTTTGTGGGGCACGGGTCATACAAAGATGGAAAGGGTCATTTAATCATTGAGGACAAGGCCAGAAATTCGAAATGGTTATCCCAGGAAGAGGTAGCCCATTTATTTGGGACTCATCCTCCGCAGTTACTGTTTTTGACTGCGTGTGAGTCTTTGCCATTGGTACCATTTGTGCTGTCTGAAAGGGTTCCTGCAGTTTTGGGAATGCAGTTTTCCATCCTGGTTGAGATTTCTCATTACTTTCTGGAGCGATTTTATTCTTTGTTATTGCAGGGAGATTCTGTACTGCAGGCAGTGTCCAATGCGAGGAATGCAGTGAGACTGGAAGAAGGAACAGGGAGTACGGGCTGGTTTACACCAGTTTTGTATGTGAGATCTGAGGATATTCTGAAAATGAATACTGAATCAGGATTAACTCCACCTGAAAAGAAAGGTGAAGGGTTCAACATGGTGAAGGACTTAATTGGGGCAGAAAACTTCGTGGGGAGAAGAAGAGATTTATGGTTAATAGAGAAGGCGTTATTTGAAGACAGGTTGAAGGTGATCGTGGTCAGGGGTATTGGCGGCATTGGGAAGACAGCATTAGCCTCAAAGTTTGTGAAAAGGCATAAAAATGAATTTAAAGCGGTATTTGCCAAGAAGATGGTGGACCCTCACATGGGAGTGGAAGAGATACTGGGGTTGCTGGACCAGTTTTTTATGAGAAATGGTGATGATGGACTGCATGCAGTACTGCAAGAAAGTGTGGATTTAAAACTGGAGGTATTAAACCGCTGTTTGAAAAAAGGGTATTTGATTGTACTGGATAACTTTGAGATTTTGATTGAAGATTCCAGAATTAGAAATGAGGACATTGAAAAGTTTTTGCAGGCAGTCATGTCCGGTGATCACTTAAGTAAGGTGGTCATCACGTCGAGATATGGGTTTACCTTTAGAGATGAGAAAGGATTGGTTAAGACGGTGGATTTAGATGAATTGCGTCCTCAATTTGCTCTGCAGTTACTGGAAAAGCTGGGAATTGAAGATTTTGAAATGCGGGTAAAAATTTACAGTAAAATTGGCGGGAATCCGCAGTTTTTGGAGTTTTTTGTGCGGTTAGCAGAAAGTAGAAGAGTTGAAGATCTGTTAGAAGATGTAACACCAGTGAGGGCAAAGATTGGTGACTGGTTGTTAAATGGGTTGGTAGAATTGTTGAGTGAGGAAGAGCTGAAGGTGTTGAAGGGAGTTTCAGTGTTTCGGTTACCAGTGGAGAAGAGTGCTTTCGATTATGTGAATGCTTCTGATAGTGTAGTTGAGAAGTTGGTGTATTACTCATTGGTGAAATTTGATCAGTACTATTTCATGCATCCAGGAGTTAAGGATTATGTGAATAGTTTATTGTCTGACGATGAGAGAATTGAAGCGCATGTGGAAGCAGTTGAGTATTACAGGACGCTGCTTGAGAAGAAAAAAGCAGATGTATTGGATGTTTTGGAGCTGCATTATCATTTGGTTGAATCTGAACAGTACGAAGAGGCTGGAGGTATTGTTTTAGAGATATTTGAGGTTTTTTATAGGTGGGGGTTCAGGGGTAAATTGATGGAATTGTTGATACAGACTGTGAAGACTACAGATGGCAGGACAAAAGCTGCTGCGCTTCATGATTTGGGGATAATTTTGGGAGCATTTGGAGAATATAAGGAGGCTGAAAAATACTACAAAGAATCACTAGAGCTTGCAGAGAGTCTGGGAGACAAACAGGGAATAGCTCGATCTCTTCACCAGTTGGGTAACCTTGAATGTCTACAGGGGAGCTACAAAGAAGCTGAAAAATACTACAAAAAATCACTAGAGCTTTTGGAGAGTCTGGGAGACAAACACGGAATAGCTTCATCACTTCACCAGTTAGGTGTACTTCAAGAATATCAAGGAAACTACAAAGAAGCTGAAAAATACTACAAAGAATCACTAGAGCTTAAAGAGAGTCTGGGAGACAAACACGGAATAGCTTCATCACTTCACCAATTAGGTGTACTTCAAGAATATCAAGGAAACTACAAAGAAGCTGAAAAATACTACAAAGAATCACTAGAGCTTGAAGAGAGTCTGGGAGACAAACAGGGAATAGCTCAATCACTTCACCAATTAGGCATCCTTCAGCAATATCAAGGAAACTACAAAGAAGCTGAAAAATACTACAAAGAATCACTAGAGCTTAAAGAGAGTCTGGGAGATAAACACGGAATAGCTGTATCACTTCACCAGTTAGGTATGCTTCAAGAATATCAAGGAAACTACAAAGAAGCTGAAAAATACTACAAAGAATCACTAGAGCTTGCAGAAAATCTGGGAGATAAACACGGAATAGCTGCATCACTCTATCAACTAGGCAGAATCCATGAAGAACAAGAACACTACGAAAAAGCTGTGAAATACTACACCGAGTCTCTGCCAATTGCCCTACAACTTCAAGTTCCCCAAACAGAAATGGTAATTAAAAGTCTCCAGCGCGTGAGAAAAGCCATGGGCAAAGCCCACTTTGAACACTGCTGGAAAGCCCTCACCCACCAAGAAGTACCAGATTATATCACCCCATACAAAGAACTAGAAGATTTCATCCAATACATACTCTACGTTATTGACAACAATGAACATGACGAAATAGAACGAGCCACAGATACCATAACAGAACTCCTCAAAGAAAGTGAACCAGATGAAACCCAGTTCCTCCGAGTACTTTTAGACTACATCAATAGAAAAGATATATCCAAAAGAATTAAAAAATTAAAAGAACCCTACAAATCGCTCTTAGAAGAATATTTAGAATAATTAGATTCTTCAAATTGGTCCTAATTTTCACAGTGACCCCTAGAATAACAAGAAAAAAGGTTCTTCCCTTTCCAAAATCGGAAAAGCCCACCTAAAGTCATTTAAAATTCCCATTTCTCCCATTTCAACCAATTTCAGGCACGTCAAATTTATATGCGTATGAAATAAGTACATAATAAGCGTATTACCAACTTTGAATAACCACGAACTCCTATCCAACCCATGAAGCCATTTCTGTAACCCTGTCTCATACTCAGTGGTCACCGTCACCAAAAGGTGGTCATATCGTGAGTAACCCAACGGAAAAAATCCCATCAATACCTTACAATCCTTTAGAATCTTTTCATATCGCTCTTTAACTTTATCCCACGGAATTCCCAACTCTTTGCCAACTGTAAAGAAGTTCTGTCTCGGATTCCTTAGCCCCCAGTATACCTTCCAGTCAGTATCATCCCACTGAGGGTTTTTATCTGGAGTTAACATCCCAGGTGTGGCAAAACACTGATCAAAGAATTCTCTTTCATCACACGTGATACGGCTCTCAAGTGTTACCTTTTTTGGAAATTTTGGGTTCACAAGCTCCACATATTCAAGGTTACCCTCTTCCTTTGGCGAGAACAGTATATACGAATACTGTCCAGCCAGAGAGATACCAAAATCAGATTCTTCTTTTTCTGGTTCTCCTTCATCAAATAAGGTAACTTCTATACCCGAATTGCAGTACAAGCGTGGCCCTACCAGGATTTGGTCTTTGAACGATTCATCAATGATTGACGTCCATGATTTGTGCTTTCTTTTTTTATTTCGCACTGATTTAACTACATCAAAAAGCTCCTTTATAGTAACTCTCGGATTTTCTTTAACAGCTTTGTAAAGGGCATAATTTGTCTTTTTCTTTGTTCTATCATCTACAGGCATGTCTTTCACCTCTTGAATTCCTGGAAAATTTCCTAAAATGAAACCCTCTCTTAAATACCTCTACGTAAACTCTTTTTCGATCCTTCTCCGATCTCCTTCGTCTCGTAGACAATTTCATCACCTTTTATCACTGAGAAAGATATTAATCTTCCTCTTTCAAATCTATATCGAAACATTTATAAACGACAAGTCTTTAAAACTTTATCATGAGCAAATCGGATGAAATCACCAATTTATTGAAAATATCACAATACCTGAATAATTATCCTAGAGCTCCAGTAAAGAATATTTTAAAATTCTGCCGCGCTCACAATATTTTAAGGTCCAATGATGGAGTATACAACACCTTACAGCATATGGAACGAAATCGGATTATTATGAATCCTCGCATATTTTTGAAGAATTGTCCAGACCACAAGAATGTTCACTGTATGGTTCGGATTGATGATGCTAATTTGTTCATGAGATCAATTGTCCAGGAAAACAAAGATGCAGTCAAAGCAGTATACCAATCTCGTCACGGCAAAGAGAGTGTCATTTACGTGAAATCAACAAAATTATTATTTTTGAGAGATTTTGAGCTTGTAGAAGAAATTGAATGGGAAAGTCATAACGTTATCTTCCCTTGGGAATGGAATGGCAGAGAAGAATTCCTTTCTGATTTACCAGATGTAGAACCTGAAAAAAGTCCTCCTCTACAAGAAAACCTTACAGCTCACCCAGATTTTGAGATAACTGAAGATGTCAAGACATTGCTTTACTGGCTCAAAGTAAATGTGAGACTTCGTGATGTTCCTCTCATGAAAGTAACAGGGCTCGATTACAGGAAGATAAAAACCCTTAGAGATACCATACTTGCTAATTCCATCGTTTATGTTCCTACATTTCTTCAGGGAGGTAACCGGTATGATTGTATCTATTTCTCATTTTTCACAAAACACTACACCTTTTTTGAAACGCTTTTTGCACAAAATTCTGGAACTTCTTTCCTTATCCACGGAAAAAATAGAAGAACTATCCTTTTTGTTAATACTACTCGTCCGAGCTGGGTGCTCCGTTCTATGGAGTATTTCGAAGACATCGGAATTATCCATAAGATGCTCTTCTACTACTTGCAGAGGAGATGGGATCCTATTATCGAAGATTTACTACTAGGAAAAATACCTGAGAAATACTTCTGGATGTTCGGTTCTCCAGGAGAAAAAAAATAAATAGAATTTTCAATCTGGTACTCCCGGACGTGCTCCATCATCAGGAGGTCCATCAGGTTGCACCCCATCGTTTAGGGGTTCAAATGGCCAACCATTCAGTATCATATCTTCACCTCATTACAGTTACTGTGCATTTATAAGAGTCTTTCCTTAAATATTTGCTCACCAATTAAAAATTGTTTGTGCAAAATAAACATACAATGGATATGATCAGGCTTCATTCTCATAATAAGATCCCGAATAGTGTTTTTCTGTTAATAGGATTTCATTTTTGAAATTTTTTACAGTGTAAAATGTAAAAAAAATTATGCAAAACCAAAGGTTCAAAATTTAAGGAAAAATCTCTTTACTGTAGATTGTATACTTTTAGGCAGTTGGAAAATCAAAAGAAAAGAAGTAATTGGCTAATGCGGGATTCCTGGACGTCCTCCATCATCAGGAGGTCCATCAGGTTGTACCCCATCATTCAGGGGTTCAAATGGCCAACGATTCAGTATCATATCTTCACCTCATTACAGTTACTGTGCATTTGCAGAAACCTTCCTTAAAATATTTGCCCACCTTTAACAGGATTGTCAAATCTCCAGGATGAAGTACTCTAATCACTGAGACTCCTCACCTTTTCATCTATTTCTTCTGCAGATTCTACCTCAAGCTCCCTATAAATGCCTCTTTTTGCAAGCAATTCCTTAAATTCCACAATAGTAACGCATGCTATTTCAGCTGCCTTCCCTAAAGATACTCCACCATTATTGTACAGCTCTATTGCTGATGCAACCTTTAATTCTTTCCTAATCTCAAAGAGATGCAAAACTTGAGGAGGAATCTCCTCAATACCATATCTTTTTACAATAGCTTTAACATTTCCTAAAAAAATCTCGTATGCCCTGGGAGTTCTAAATAGTAATCCTCCTCTGAAGTTACCATCATCTTGGTACAATCCCTTTTCTCGGGTGTGACTATTTACTACCCATTTTAAATGCTCTTCTGGCGTGGTCTCCCCGTGTTCGAGTCTCCCTCTAAAATCGTTATCAAACCCTTCTTCAGAACTCATCCACATTCTATCGGCCTCTCTATGCATGTACAATAGTCTATCAGTAATATCCAGAGGAACCCCTTTGTATTTCACACCATCCTTTTCGTAAGGTACACTTGGGTTGTCATGAACTTCAATAATGCCACATATTCTCTGTATCTGGTCATCAGTATAATACAGTTCAAACTCAGGATTTCGTAACAATTCCTTCACAAAAACAGCACCTTCCTTCATGTGCCCTACTCTCATGTCTGCTTTCTGAAATCCGTGAGAAACATCATACCCACTTTCAGCCATTACTGCATACCCAATATCGTGCAGCAATGCAGCTGTTAACCCAATAGTAACCTCATCTGGACTGCATTTCTCAGAAAAAACAAGCTCCATCATGATCTCAAATACATACAAAGTGTGTGGTAAATCCCCATAAGATTCTTCATCCTCTCTCAATCGGTGGTCTCTTCCTGTGATCAGCATATCTTTAGCTGCATAAATCAGCCCCTCATATACATCAAAATCCAGAAAACCCTCTTCTGAATGAGAACTATATCTCATGACAGCCTTATCATATTTTTGTCGAAGTCTTTTTACTTCTTCTTCAAGGTTAAACTGATACGCCATACTATCCCATATGTATAGGTCTTTTTAACCTTTCCATTTCTGTGCTGCATTTAGCGTTTTTCTCATTTTTGTTACACGTGTAACATCTTTTTTGTTAATACTCATAGACAAGTATTGGATTCAATTATCATTGTGAATATAGCACCTCTGTCTACTATTTGACCGCCAACATCTCAAGCACTTTGATAATGATCTCATATAAAGCATAGAGCACAGCTACTAGAATAGGAATTCTGGAAAGATAGTTGGATTTTAATTTGTATTTTTCGGAAGTTCTTTCAATTTCATTCTCTATATTTTCTAGTCTCATTTTCAATACTTGATTTCTTCTCCATTGTTGTTCACTACATTTGCCTTTTAGCACAGAGTTGGATATATCCTTCATAGCATCTACAATACTATTTTTTTCATCTTTCAGTTCTTTTGTTTTTGAATTGAATATCAATCTCAATCTTTTACTTGCTCTCCACGTATTAATATGAATGTTTATGATTGCCATGATAACAACTGTTACACAAAAAATTATTCTCCAAGATATTGTGGGTTCTATGGATGTTTGAAATAGTACATGTGGGATAAAATTATTATTGACATAAAATAGGAAGAGAAGGAATACTCCAAAACTCATGACAAGAATACTTTCACTAGGTGAAATATACATAAATACTTCTACCTTAGCTTTCAGATCAAGATCAAAATATGAGAAAATATGAGAGAAAAAAAATCCAAAAGCGCAAATAAAAAGGGACATAACAGAAGCTATTAAGACTTTTGTGATCCAAGAAAGCAAGACTTGCAGGACAACAATTACCCCTATGAGTCCAATCATGATTATACCTGCTTTGATGTTTTCGTTAATTTTATTTTCCAATTCTTCCAGATTGGCGCAAGTTTTCTGATCAGAGAATTCAATATATTCTACAATAATAAACAAATAAAAAAAACAAAAGGACGTATACAAAGAAAAAAGAATAGGATTTTCCATCATATAGGGAAAAAGGACAATTAGAAAGATTAAAGGAGAGATAATTGAAAGAAGCACACCGAATGGAGATATGTATTCCTCATATCGAGTGTATTTTGCCTCAATGCTATTGCAAAGTTCAATGATTTCCTTAATCATGAAAGATTTTGGCCAGACGAATATAAGAACCTTACTATCTGAAATCCAATTAATCCTGCCAATGTAACATTTAAGAACAACAGAAAACTTATTCTCATAAATTGAAATTACTATAAGGGAGAATACAAAATGAATTGGCAGAATACCATTAAAGATTTGATAATATTGAAGAGAAAAAAATCTGAAGCAGTTGCGCTGACAACTCGTTCACCATTACAAAAATTGCATTTTTGTCCTTCGTAATCAATCCAAAGAATGTTCAATTTCCCCATATAGAAGGTGAATTGTAGCACCATATCTAAGATCTAAGATAAAACCAAAAAATTTATAAACATTTTTTTGCAGAAAAGTGCAAATTTGAAAGGAGGTGGTAAAAATGGATAGAAAGGTACCGCTCGCAGTAATCAGTGTAGCTCTTGCATTACTTGCGGTGACTGCTGCTACAGCCCATCCTTCAGTGACACGTACCCCTTTGTACATTTTTAGAATGGAACAGCAAAGCAGTGAAATGAACTTTTTGCCCACAGAGAGGAATACATTCATCTACACTACTGCACAGGGACACACCGTCCTCTACGAGATCACAGGATGTGGGTATGCTGCACCCCTTGCTACAGGGGGCGGCAATACGTGCAACTCATGCAGCAGGACGTGCTCAAATACGTGTCCTGTCACCTGTATGAGTACGTGCCCAGAAACATGCGTGTATACCTGTCACACATGCGTGAGTACGTGTCCCTATACGTGCGTGAACACCTGCTCATTCACCTGTGGGAGTACGTGCCCTAATACCTGCTGGAGTACGTGCGATGAGCCCTGTCCATGATTGCTGGTCTTTACGGACTGTCCCTTTAGAATTTCTTTTTTCTTTTTTTGATTATCAATATTTGCTTTTGTCTCATTTTGTTACACGTGTAACAAAGTCTTTTTTTGGCCACTTTTAGGGGTTGATATAAAATTGAAAATTACAGTGCTGACGCAAAATACAGACTTTTCACCAGCACCACAACATGACCGAAAGCAACAGAAATGAGGAAACCTTTTATATACTCCATGGTAACCTTTTTGTGAAACATTGTCTAGGTTCAGGCAGATCAAATCAAAACCCCAATAAAGGTGAAAAAAAATGAAATCAAAAATTGTGACCATACTGGTCTTGGTAGTCTTACTCTCTTCATTAGTCTCTGTATTAACAGGACAAACCATAGAGCAAAGAATAGAGGCCCAACAAGAGTTAATACAGTTTTATAACAACCATTTCAGCACATTATGCGGCAGCATCTTCTTAGTATTATTCTTCATATTTATTATAGTACTGTACTGGATGAAACGACGTGAACCACACGTCTCTCAATACGGTGCTTTTGTTTACCTCATTTCAGCTCTTCTCATCATGTTAGCCCTTGTTAACCTGTGGGGTACATTAACCTGGGCGTGGGACTTACCCAGCCAGTACTTTGGCGATTTTTACTGGATAAACATGAAATTAGCAGCAGTTGGTGGATTAATTCTCAGCTTTATTGCATTCTTTCCATTATTCTCCAGAGAAAGCATCATATACACTGTATACTCACTGTTAACTAGAAAACAAAAAAGTTACTTACCTGAACCTGCCCCCTTGTGGTTTTTTATTCCCTGGACTTTACTCAAATTACTATTTGGTATGTGGCTTTTCTCAAACATGCTGGTAGGATTATGGATTCTGGGAGGGAACACTCTTACTTTGTTCTCAAAAGATACAACTACTCTGTATGCAGAACTTTTAGTGATTGGCCCCTTGATTGCAGGCGTTATGAAGGTCAGACTCTTTTTGTACTGTCTGCACCAGCTCACAGGGGCTGTCCAGTACATTGGAGAAGGATTAAAAAGAATGTTAACCCACGATGAGCTTGAGACAATCTGGGGCAAAATCATGAAAATTTTTGGTATCATCTTTATCTTCTGGAGCGCCTCCTCCCTTTTTGGTATAACCGGCGCGTACGAGAGCTTGGTAGGACCGTACCGGCATGATTTGTTCTCTTCCATGGTGAAGTTCGGTGCAGGTATTGGATGCATGTTGGTGGGAGGGTTCTTCATTGGCGACACAAAACGGGAAAAAGTGTACCACATTGTGTCTGCATTACTATTCACTGGCGCAGCTACAGCTCTAGCAGTGTACTACAGTCCTGACATCAGGGTGCTGACAGGGTTCTTCATTGGGATTGTAACCTTCCCCGTGGTGTATATCCTCTTGTGGAGAAGACTGCTGGAGAGTGCAAAGGGAACAGATTTTTACAAGAGATTAAGGGAATCAGTGAGTTTAACAGCTGTGTCAACACTGGCAGTGATAGCAGCCCTCGTTGTCGCACTTGTCATCGGTTCTGTAGGAAGTGGTATCTGGTTAAAACCGCAGCACAGGAGGGACCCTTTGAGTATAAATGCAGATTTAATTGCGTTAGAGTTAGAATTAAATGCATTGAGCGCAGGACTAGACTTTAACGAGATCCAATGGAACTTTCCATTAGAAACAGAAATTGACAATATAGAAATGATAGAGTCCTTAATTGAAGAGAATGATGAAACCTTCAAAATAGTCCGGTTATGGGACGCTCCTCATGCTAAGATACGGTTCAAACCTTCTGTGGGGTTACGGTGGATGGAAATGGGTGACACTGATATTGTCCGGTTCACAGTAGATGGTGAGCTAAAGCAGTTCTGGATCTCACCAAAGAATCTATACTTGGAAGAAATTTTGAGAGGGTCCGAAAACGCGTGGTACAACGAACATAAAGTGTACACCCACAGTGTGGGGTACATTGTGGCAGACGCGTTAACTGGTAAATTTGAGAACTGGGAGTGGACAAACAATAATATCTACTTCGGTGAAGGGATGTACAGAGATTTCATCTACGATTTTAAACCCCATGAACTCCAGGGAGAATACACTGGTCCCACAGTGAACCCGAGAATCCCTTTAAGATCTGTCTTCACCAAAGAATTGACCTTTTACACTGGAGAGACGGTAGCCTACATGAATATCTTTGAGAGAGCATCTGAGTTATTCCCCTGGTTGTATATGGACCCAGACCCATACTTGTGTGTTAACAATGATGAAATCTGGTATTCTATGGATTTAGGGGCTTTTATTCAGCCATCAAAAATTCCTCTGGTGAAAGCACCGTATATCAGGCCTTTACTCAAGTTGTTGATCCATACTGAAACAGGTGAGTACCGCGTGTACTACGATGATACCAGCAATGATACAGTACTCCTCCCACTGCTCACAAAGGTGTACAGCAACAAAATTACTCCCTTGTCCCAAGCACCTGACTGGTATATCCAGCAGTTGCGATACCCTGAAGTGTTCATGGAATTACAGGTGAAAGCCATGAATGTGTACCACGTACAGCAGTCCACCTACACCAAATCAAAGGTGTCCGTCTACGTGCACGAGGAGGATTTCTTTGAGATACCAGCAGGAGAGGACCTGCGGCACGTGCTGCAAACCTTTTTCGGGGAACCAGAGTTCGTTTCCATGATCACTGTGGAATTCAGCGGGAAGAAAGTGCCCAACATTGCTGCAATCTGGGTAACCCAGAACGATTATCCTCACTACGGCAGAACAACATTGATTCGGGTACCTTCAGAAGCGTATGAGGAGATTCGAGTCATTGGAATGAGCGTAGTACCCAATGCATTGACTGCAGACGAGGAAGTGTCCTACTGGAACAAGACCCAAGAGGGTGCTGACACGGGGAATATACTCTTCTACAAAATGGGGGATAGAGTATACTACTTTGTCCCATTTTACACGGGAAGAGAAAAGACAGTGACCTTACAGCAGGTGGCGTGCGTCATGGCGTTAACAGGGAGTGAAGCTGAATCTCGGAAAGTGGGGTTTGGTGACGATGTGATCACTGCATTCAGGAATCTCCAGTTGGAAATTTTAGCATCAAAGATTTCAGGGAGGGACATTGGCACCTACAGTGAAGCAATGGACGTTCTGGCAGGTGAAACAATAGAAGGGGAGAACATATCAGAGATTATATCGCAGATGAACTGGGTACTAGAACAGAGAGAGGCAGCCTTGGCCCAGGGGAATGAAGTTGAGGCAGCACAATTACTGGAAGAGTTCTTTGAACTGTTCAAGAAGCTGGCAGAACTCACCAGAGGTCAAGAGTAAAAATCATTTAGGGTTTTTCCTTGTTTCATTTTTTTTGTTTTATTTTCAATTTTTATACAAAAATTGCTTTTAATATCTGTATAACAACAAAGCTATCCTCATCAAAGCAGTGCTCAGAGAGTACTCAATTGACAATTTTTTATAAGAGCATCGACCTTTACACGTGTAAAGTATTTGTCACGAACTATCTGCAGGAAACGATACCTTTATTAGATGCTGATTCCAGACCGTGAGAAAAGGAGCGCTCCTGATGATGGCTGAATCAGAGGAAGAAAAGGTCACTGCATATGAAACCTGCAAAGGAACAGTCTTCATTAAAAGGAAATGTTCGTGCAAATTTATTAGCAGCCACCAAATGGACGAAGGCATTGGCACCTTCTTCAGGTTTAACGAAGGATGCAGAGAGAGGCAGAGAAAATTGTTTTTGGATATTGCAATTCATGAAGATGAGGAAGTACTCTTGGCCTATACGGAGGGGTTGATCATCGGAGGCATAACAGTGTTACACCCCGGGCCTAACGAGAGGTGGGGCAAAATAGGAGACCCCAGAATATATGAGATGGGTTCGATTGAGGTTTCTACCAACTGGCGCGGTTTGGGTGTGGCCAGGAAAATGCTGGAGTGGCTGTTTACTGATGGGTTTTACGATGATAAGATCGTCTACTCCATGGAGTTAGCGTGGCATTGGGATTTTAAACATACACCCATGAGCAAGTTTGAATACCGCGATATGCTGTTAAAGTTGTTCCAGTCTGTGGGGTTCGTGCAATTGGATACAGATGAGCCTGACGTACTCATGGATTCAGCCAACATGTTGACAGTCCGGTTCGGGAAGGATACAGATCAAGAATTACGAGACACCTTCTGGTACTCTCTGTTTGAAAGAGGGGACTACAGGTGGGGATTTTAAGGCTACCTGCATTGGTTCATAGGAATCTATTTCAGGAACGCTGGAATACTGAACCATCAACAGATAATGATCTTGTATAGAATCTTTTTCTGCTGAAGGTTGGTTGCTCTTTCGGTGGTTATCCCACTTTTGTTACACGTGTAACACGCACAAGCTGACCTTATAGTATCGGTATATAACCTATACTCTGCTGGTCTCTGCTGGTTTTAACCAGAAATACACAGCGATAACGCTCTCAAAACATCCGCTTGTACTTTAAGTTCAGTATTGTCTTGATAAAAGCTGTAAATTCTATGAAAAGCTGAGGAAATTCAGGGTCTTCCATTCTTGTTTCTATTTCTTTCTTCAAATTTCATAGCCCCTAAGTAAAAGAAATCTATATATTCTTTCCATTCACTACATTCTTTCCAAGCCAGTCTTCTTATGTTAGGATGTTGTTTAGGCAATTCTGTCCTAAAGCCGTGCTTTACCGAAAGATTTATATACTCAGAGCACATCAATAAAATGGTATTGTTAGATTTGGACATCTCTCGTACTACATTCCCTTTACGTAAATCAACTGGGAAATGCAGGAGTGTAACTTTGCCATGTAGTGAGAGGAGTTGATAAAAAGAGCAAAAGGAGGTGATACATCAATGTTTGCAGAAGTTATAGAACGAGGAGTGCTAGACGTTGGGTACCCGTATGGATTTATGCATAGTTGTTCATGCGGATCATCCCCCTGTGCGCGCCACTATCATGTGTTTGAAACCCCTTATACCCGAGCCTTTGGTTAAAGTGATTTGAAAGTGATGTGTTTAAATAGTGGTTCCTCATAATGTTTGAGAAGCCTTTGCAACCAGGTATTTCCTAAAACGAGGAGGTATAATTGTGAAACCATCACAATACAACCATTATATTCCTCTTGAAGATGACAAAAACATCCTCTATAACACCCTAAGTGGTGCAATCCTCATCGTGGACGAAGATGCGAGAAACAGCATAGAACAGATACAGGAAGTGGAAGCAGAACTTCCTCAAGATATGCTGAACAATTTCAGACAGAATGGAGTGGTGGTAGAAACCAATGACAACGAGCTTTTAAAATTCAGAGACAGGTACAATACAATGCGTTACGACCCACAGCGCCTTTCTTTCGGGTTGACACCAACTGCCCGATGCAACCTCTCCTGTGAATACTGCTGGCAGAGAATTGATCAGTCACTCGCAGAAAGACATGATCAAGTAACAACGATGTCGGAATCCACATTGAAAGGCGTTCTCCTCTTTGTAAAGCAAACCATAGAGACATTGAATGCTACAAATTTACCCATCTTTTTCTTTGGCGGAGAACCATTGATGGCTAAAAAATTAGTCTTTCGTATTCTCGAAGATCTGGCACAGTGGAGCGAGGAACGTTCCGTAGGCTTTAATACAACCTTTTACACTAACTGCACCCTCTTTGATCAGTTCTTCATTGATGGACTGCAGAAATATACTGTTAACCTTGTGAAGACAACATTAGATGGTCCACAAGAAATCCATGACCAGTACAGACACTACAAGAATGGTGAGGGCACTTATGAGAACATAGTAACCAACATAGGAATGGTTCTGGATGCTGGCATCAACGTAGAGATTCAGTTCAACATCAACCGCCATTATGAGCACATGTCAGAGCTGTTTGATGATCTCAGTGAAAGGGGGTTAAAACAGATCATTGTGGCAGGCTACCCCGTGTATGATCCTCCCATTGTAATTCAAGAAGTTCAAAAAGCTTATGGACTTCTTGATGAGAGGTTCCCTATCCCGCAGAGTCAATTTGCTATTCCTTTCAAGGAGGTACCTGAAGTAAGAACACAAATCTATCGCTGGGCCTTCGAGAAAGGGTTTAAACTCCCTCCGCCAGATCTGGGATTATTGCGTTGTTCTGCGGTCTCATACTACCACAACATTATTGATCCTTCTGGGGATGTATACAAGTGCGTGGCCACTATGCTCTTGAAGTTCATGCGAACAGGCCGCATCCATGAAAATGGATATTTTGAACATTACCCATTTTTTTACGAATGGGTGGACAATGATCCCACTTATGTAGAACCATGTCAGTCATGCTCTCTTCTCCCTAGCTGCTGGGGTGGATGTATATTCGGCCGTAAGTTGATCGGAGTGTCGCATGTGTGTGAAGTGAGTCAATTCTGCGGAGAAGAATACATCAAGATGTACCTGGAGCAAAAGTATCCAGAAAAGCTAAAATTTCTTAAAATGGAATAGCATGACGGTTCAAATAGAAGAAAATCCAAATGAATTACGTGATCACTGGCAGGAGTCTGGAGAGGGCACTCAACTCACCTTCAACCTGGAGTAATCCCTGCGTCATAGCCATTACAGGGTGTATCTCCTTTTTCATAATGCGGTCCATAACATCGACAGTCAGATGCACTGTCACATCTGCGGGTAAAACCTTTCCTTTTTCCAGAGATTTCTTATCCACGTGGCCCACAGTGCCATCTTCTTTGAATTGAATGACGTATCCAATGTTAATATCGTCCAGGCAGAACTGTATCTTTTTGTTCCACCCTTTGTTGATATCTGCAAGAGCATTGAGTCTTTCTTTGAATGTTTCTATGAGGGTATCGGCCAACATTTCTTTTTCCATTGTTCCACCTCGGAGCTTATTTTACATCTCTTCACGTGACAAAGTATATAAGTGTTATCAAAAACGGGGGTTGTCACATCGTCAGATGATTAATACTGTGCCTCTAACTATCCATTTTTAATAAATCATGTAAATTTCTAGCAAGTGCTGTTACACGTGTAACAAGCGTCAGTAATTTCAACTAAGGAAGAGAAAGGTTATATGTATGTGATCTCATATAGTAGAGGTGTACAAAGAAGGCAGAGATAATAAGAGGAGGTCTGCATGAGATCACAAATGGTTGGACTCCTCTTAACTGGGCTCATCCTGGTGGGTGTGACTTCGACAGATGCTGTTGAGGATGTTCCTCTAGACTTTTTTATTGATCCAGAAACAGGGGAGCCACACGTGGTTATCGTGGTAGGTAGTGAAGCTGCTTCTCAAGATGTGATATCAGCTGCGAGGTTGGCCGTGAAAATTGACAGTATGAGCACTGGGGATGACAGTATTCCCTTTGTCAAGCCTTCCAGAGCTATACATGAGCATATTAACCCCTTTCTTACAAATGCTGGCACCTATACTCATAGTGAACAGCCTGATGAGGTTGAAAGGCTTGGATTCCTCACGGTGGATGTACCTGATGCTGGCGCCTACACAGATTGGGAATGTAATATCCTCCCTATCAACTACACACTGTCATTATGGTACTTTGATGATCCCAACAGGTTCTGGGGTTCAAATGACGGACACTTCCAGCCTTGGGAGACCCACGAGGAAATCCAGATTTGCTTTGATGGGTACACGCAGGCTCCCAGTGAACCAGAGTGGATAGCCTGCTTATACGGTGGAGATATGCAGTTCAAGAAATTAACCAGCGAATCAAGTGATTTTCCAACCTGGTACAACGTACCTGGGTTAATCTACAGAGTAGATAACATTTTTGTTCCACCTTCAATC
>Ga0209427_10001931_pt1 | contig 24187 bp, 21 predicted proteins | sample DeeMarSWOR136_30_FD_187465 | JGI IMG/M metagenome (GOLD analysis project Ga0209427, IMG submission 187465) | Marine sediment microbial communities from White Oak River estuary, North Carolina - WOR-1-36_30 (SPAdes) (version 2) | ecosystem: Environmental > Aquatic > Marine > Intertidal zone >...
GTTGACCCTATTGTAGGTGAGAGATTCGAAGTGGATCCTCGAGGCCATTATGACGTGGGGGATGTCCTGGTGATCGATCCAGACAGTCGCTACCTCAAACTCTGCTCCGAAGCGAATGACACCAGAGTACTTGGCATAGTGGGACCATCAGTCGACATTCACGAGGGAGAACTCATGGTCGTGATTATGGGCTATCACGGAGCCAAGCCAAGAGTCGAGGAGTTTGATGCTCGCGGTACTCCTCTTTCCATTAAGGAAACCAAAGACCGTTCAGTTGTAAAGATCAAAGTCGATGCTGGCTATGTTCCGATTAAGAGGGGCGACCTTCTTACTACATCTCCATCCGCTGGCCACGCTATGAAAGCCCAACCCATTGATGTTGGCGGAGCAAAGATTCACAGGCCTGGCACGATTATCGCCAAAGCTCTTGAGCCCCTGGACGCAGGAAGAGGTTTGATAGAGGCGTTTGTGATCCTTCAATAGAGCAAAACAGCACCGGTCAGGTCTTGACTCGGACATGCTTCGGTTATGTCTTTATGTCAAGACCTGACCCCAAATATGTGGTTTACGAATTGGGTGGGGGCGAATTTCTCGAGGTGCTGCAATCCTTCACCTACACCTATCCAGCAGATCGGAATCTTGAACCTGTCTGCGATTGCAATGACTATGCCTCCCTTTGCAGTTCCGTCAAGCTTCGTCAGCATTATTCCGGTCACACCAATCTGTGAAGTGAAAGCCTGCGCCTGAGAGATAGCGTTCTGACCCGTTGTTGCATCAAGTACGAGCAACACCTCGTGAGGAGCTCCCTCCAACCTCTTCCCAAGAACTCTTCTTATCTTCTCCAGCTGCTGCATGAGAGGTGTTCTCGTATGTTGTCTGCCGGCAGTGTCGATCAACAGCAGGTCATTTCCTCTCGCGGTCGCCGCATCTACTGCATCAAAGGCGACAGACGCGGAATCAGCGCCATTCTGCCCTATTACCGCATATACATTCAGTCTATCCGCCCACAGGGCCAGTTGTTCACCTGCCGCTGCTCTGTACGTGTCACAGCATGCGAGCATGACTCTTCTTCCTTCTGAGATGTAGTAATTGGCAAGTTTCGCAATTGACGTAGTCTTCCCGGTCCCATTCACTCCTACTACGAGTATGACGTGAAGACCGGGTTTGAGCTGGACCATCTCATCCGCTCGCAGAATATCGATGAGACTTTCCTTGAGGACTTCGACTATCTGGGAGGAGTCGTCAAACTTTCTTTCCATAGAGACTCTCTTCAGCGAATCCAAAATCTTCTGAGTCGCTGTCACCCCTACATCCGCCTCTATTAAGATCACCTCAAGTTCGGAGAATAGAGACTCATCAACTCTCCTCCCTCTCCTCAATACAGACGCGATCCTGCGTAGCAGTCTCATTACCCACCCAATTTCACCGACACGACTTTCGAAATCCCCGGCTCCTCCATTGTGATTCCATAGAGAGAGTTGGCAGCCTCCATAGTCTTCTTGTTGTGAGTCACTATGAGAAATTGAGTCTTCGTACTCAACTCCTTAAGGAAGCTCAGAAATCTCGCCACATTCGCATCGTCCAAGGCCGCATCTATCTCATCGAGCACACAGAAAGGCGAAGGCCGATAGAGATAGAGCGCAAAGAGAAGGGCTATCGCCACCAATGCCCTTTCTCCTCCAGAGAGGGCATCCAGGCTCTTCAGAGTCTTGCCTTTGGGATTCGCAACCAGCTCTATAGACGAGTCAAATACGTCTCCACCGTCCACAAGTTTCAAATCAGCCACTCCTCCCTCAAAAAGTCTGGCGAAAACGGCCAGGAAATTTCTCCTCACACGAGCAAACGCTTCCCTGAACTGAGAAGTAGCTCTTTTGTCTATGAAAGCGATGGTGTCCACGAGATACTTCTTCGCCAGCATCAAATCGTTAAGTTGACTTCGGAGAAAGTCCAGTCTCTCCTTTTCTTTCTCATACTCCTCCATGGCCAATGGATTCACCATACCAAGTCTCCGCAACGAGTTTTCCAACCTCTCTATTCTTTCTGGATCCGGAGTTTCTTCGGATTCGAATTGCTCCAGGTCTATCCTATGCTCACTCACAGTTCTCTCCCGCAGAGAGTCGCGTTCTCTTGTCAGTTCCATCAACTTCATTTCCACTCGATGTAATGTCTCGCTCAGTCTGTCGACATCGTTTTGGACCACTTTTCGGTGCTCAGTAAGATATCCCACCCTCTCCTGCAATCTCTTCCTTTCGAGTTCGGCCTCATTCTTGCACTCGAGAACACGATTCCTCTTCTGTATCAGCAGTTCCAGCTGGCCGAACTTCTCAGTCAATGTCCCCTCGAGCTCTTCTGCAGAAGCGGAGGTACTCATCAGGTTCTGCTCCAGTTCTTTGAGCGACGCTTCATTCTCTTTGAGAGCCCCTGTATCACGCTCCATCTCCTTACCAATCGTGCGACCTCTTTCTTCGGATACGCTCACCTCCACAAGAAGCTCGTTTCTTTCGCTCGAAAGCGCTTCTCGATCATGCCCCTCAGATGAAAGCAACAGCTCTGCCGTGCGGATCTCATCCTCTATCTGAGAGCGCTTCCTTTTCTCCTCTTTCAGTTGTCTCCCAAGCGAATTCACATTCCTTTTCTCACGATCGAGCACTGACATCAGGGATGTCACCCGCTCTTCCATCCTCGTGATTTCCGGTAGCACACGATTTCTCTCCGCTTCACGCTCCATACGTTTCATCTGCAGATTCGAGTATTTTTCCACAACAGATTTCAGTTCTCGTTCTGTCCGCCTCAGCTTGTCATTCAGACTCGCCCACATCTTCTTCAGTTCATCTGATACGTCCTTCTGCTCGTCTTCGAAGAGCCCTGTCCACACTGTTCCATCGCTCTCGAGCACATCACCCTCCAGGCTCGTAAAGCTCAGATCGGGAAACGTCTTCGAGCACCTAAGACCCACACTCAAATCGGTCACGACTACGTAGTCACACAATAACCACTCCAAAACTCCCTTTGCTTCGTCAGCAGCTTCAACGAAGTCGACCGCCCTTCCAAGCACCGATGGTTCGTGCGGAATCTCAGGCACGGGTGCTGGTTGGACTTTTGCAGTGAGCAGGACGTTTCTTGGAACCTTCTCCTTCTTGAGGTTCTCCACAATCTTCAGAAGATTCCTTTTCTTGTGCACACAGGGAGCCATCAGCCTAATTCCCAATGCTCCTATGATCGCCTTTTCACACTTTGAGTCTATTGAAAGGTAGTCTTTCAGTATGGAGTGATTTGATTCAAACCACGGGGACGAAGATGGTCCTTCTCCGTTGACTCGAGCTGAGAGCCTGCTCAACTGGCCTTCTATACGCACCATCCCTGTTCTACAGGCATCTCTCTGCTCCTCCAGTCCTGCGATCTGATCCTTCAATTGCCTCTCTTCATTCACGAAGGTGGATATTGACTCTTTCCATTCACGGAGCAACTTCAGTGACGCCTCTTTCTCGTCAGATACGGATTTCACGTCGGACTCAATCGATCTGGCTCTCTCTACCCCGTTTTCCAAGAATGCCTCGAGCTCCATAATCTTCCTTCTGCGATCTGCTTCTTCCTGACGCAGCCGATCCCGGGTCTCAGAAAGGTCTGACTGACCGATTTCTTCAAGTTTCTGCTCCAGTTCCGCCAATCTACGCTGGCTCGCTGCCAATACTCTGTTCACTTCTTCCAGCTTAAGAGCACTAGAGCTAATGGAATGCGCAAGATCTTCCTTCACCCGAATCCCTGCGTCAAGCTCTCTCTGCTCACGTCGCACTCTCTCTTTCTCGCCTCGTATTCGTTCCTTGTACGTGGCAATCTCTTTCTCCAATTCGCCAATCGATCTATCGAACTCCCTGAGTTCCTGATCGAGTTGACCAATCGCTCCTTCGACCTTGTCGGATTTCAACCTTATTTCACTGATCTCCTGCTCATCACCTTCTATGAGGCGAGACAACTTACCCTTCTCGACCTTGCTCTGCTCGAATCTCCTACTGTTGGAGGCTATCCGCTCCCTCAACGCGGCATACTCGGCTTTCAGGCTCGATGCCCGCAGAAGGGATAACTCTTGTCTCAACTCTGAATGCCTCCGTGCCTTATTCGCCTGCCTTTTCAGGGATGAGGTATACCTTTCGGCTTCGGCCATAACCTCCTTGAGGTTCCTCACATCGCTTTCAGTAGCCCCCAACTTTCTGAGTGCTTCGTTCTTCCGTTCCCGATATTTCGCGATTTTGGAGGCTTCCTCAAGGAAGAATCTCTTGTAGCTATGGTCTTTAGAGAGTATTCTATCGATCATCGCATTCTCAAAGACTGAGTAGGCTTTATGACTTACCCCGGTGTTCAGGAGCAAACTTTGAATGTCCTTGAGTCTGCACAGATTTCTGTTTACGTAATACTCGCTCTCATTCGATCTATACAATCTTCGCGTAATCGCCACCTCGGAGTAATCCACCGGAATTTCTCCATCGTCATTTGAAATAGTGAGCGTGACCTCTGCAACTCCTAATTCTGTCTTGTCCGAGGTTCCTGAAAAGATGATATCGCCCATCCTGTCACATCTCAATAGACCTGGACTCAGTTCTCCTAGCACCCACCTTATTGCGTCGACTATATTTGTCTTGCCACACCCGTTAGGACCTATCAGAGCGGTTATTCCATCCGTGAAGGTGATCTTTGTGCGATTGCGAAAAGACTTGAACCCTAACATCTCCAAGGACTTCAATTGCATATCAGTACATCCTCTACACCAATTCGTGTTGCGGAGCAACCTTCCATCCCTTTCCAATCTTCACAGCCCCGCTCATCACTTCTCTCAAGTAAGATTTCGCCTGGTTCACCGCTTCTCTGACGTCCAGTCCCTTCGCCAGATTCGCGGCAATCGCGGCCGAAAGAATGCAACCCGTTCCGTGAACCTCTTCCCATCTGTTCCCATTGGTGTCGAGAACCTCCATCTTCTCGCCGTCGTAGAGAATATCGAGCACCCTTTCCTCAAGATGGCCCCCCTTGACGAGAATCCACTCGACGCCAGACTTATGGATTATCTCGGCCGCTCTCTTCATATCGTCTACTCCGGTTATGTTTACTCCTGACAGCCATGAGGCTTCATAGATATTCGGCGTCACTATCTTGGCGATAGGCAACAGCATTTCTTTCAGGCTTCTCCTGCCGTCTTCCGCCAGAAGTACGGCTCCTCCTTTTGATACCATAATCGGATCGATCACGAGATTCTCCATTCCACATTCGTGCAGAGTCTGACCAACCACCTCCACAGCGCCCTTCTGGGAGAGCATCCCCACCTTTGCAGAATCCACCTTGATGTCAGTCAATATCGACTGGAGCTGAATACGGATGAAATCGGGTGGGAGGTCGTGAATGGATTGTACACCCAGGGTGTTTTGTGCAGTTACGGAGGTGATGACCGAAGTCCCATAGACTTTGAGCCCACTGAACGTCTTCAGGTCCGCCTGTATCCCAGCTCCTGCGAGTGAGTCTGAGCCTGCAATGGTCAGGCAAACTCTCATACCCCTATTTCGGGAACACGCTCTTCATCACTATGGCAAAAAGACCAGCCAGTTCACCTATGACCGCACCACCTAGCCATTTCATCTCTGTAAGGCTCATCGAGAGCAGTCCGAATCCTCTAAGATAGAAGAGAAGAAAGGTGGCAGCGATCGCCACACCGTAAAAGACGAGCAGAAATGTGACTATTCTCTCCTTGATCCGAATCTCACTCTGCACGTATTCCCTCTTTATGAACTCTTCGACAGTCAGTCTCTTTGCTTCAGACGCAGCCTGAGAGCCCAACTCCCCGTGTACCACTGATTTTAGAAGAGTGAGAGCTCGATTGAACAGCTGCTTCACCGATCTGCTTTCGCTCTCCACCATCAAGTGCTGAATGAGTTGAGGATCGCTTTCCAACTGGATCTTACCTGACTCGGCCACACACTACACGTACACGAATTCGACAATTTTGTCAAGCACATCCCCCATCGTACTTTGTGCTTGACAAACTTCGTTTATGCCATAAAATACCCAGAATCTGTCCGCTGCGGCATTGAAGAATACCTGAATGAACCGAAGAGGAGGTGGGATGACAGGATACAAAACCGTTACAGCCATCATCTCTCTGAAAGGAGGAGAAATGAGAATAGTGAAAGCACTCGGTTGGGGCATGCTCGTCCTTGGCCTCTGCTTCTTCGCTGGAAGCGGCCGGTCCACTGAATTGAGGTTGATGGGAATGGGTGATCTCCGTCTCGTTGTCGAGGACGAAGCCAACATGATCAACCTTTATGATTTTGGCGGAAACGTGGCAGGATTGTACACCGACGAACCCCTTTCTACACTGAATGGAGGCTTCAGCTACGGAACGATGAGCTCTTCTGACAGTGGTGGTGCGATCGCCGCCATGCCAAAGATAGGCTATTTCGGCAGGCCCTTTCAAGAAGTACTGATGGGATTCATACCTCCTTCCTACCAATCTGGCCTTCCCGCAGGAGGTCCACTGGGGGCCGATTTCACCTACAGGATGGAGGGAGCTGCCGTGGGCATTACTGGAGATTTTGCCCAGGCAAAGGCAACATTTGAAGAGATGGATCCAGAGCAATCGATCACGCTGAACGTCTTCCCCAGCACCATGATAGAGTACAATACTCTGATCGCAGATCAGTTCTCCCTCGGACTACAGGGAGGGTATGCCCGGGCAAGCCAGACCACGGACCCCGAGACTGGAGAGCTGACAATGAACCACTTCGGTGGTGGCCTAGGGATTGGACTCCTTCTCTCTGAAGGTGTCACCTTTGGAGGCACGTTCAACTACCTCAAACCGAAGTTTGAGACGAAGATGGACACCACTCTCATAGTGGACGGAGATACTTTGTCCCTTGAAGATTTCAGTGCCGATCTGGACGAGAGCGGGTTCGGGTTCGGGATGCAGGGTATATTCGAGGCTCCCGGTGTGCTCAAGGCCGGTGCAAAATTCGGTTATAATTCACTCTCTGGTGACGCAAGTAGCGTAATCTCCGATAGCACAATCGATATGGGTTCAGTTAAGAGCTCAGGCCTGTCGCTCGAGACGAAAGCACTCACGACTTTTCCTCTGGTGCCTGTGCAATTGGGTGCATCCTTCGGTTATATGAGCGAAAGTGTAAAGTATGAAGAGCCTGAAGGAATGGAACCTGCCAAACAAGCTGAGTTGATGGGATTCGAGGGGGATGTCTCGACAATCCCAATTGGCTTCGGCATCGTCTACGCCACTCCCATGGTAACTGCCGGTGGTGAATTCCATTACACAATGGCAAAGGAAACCCCGGAGGGAACAGATACCACCACCAATTCGTCCAGACTCACGTTCAATCTGGGAACTGAGGTGAGTTTCGGGGCAGCCGCAGTGAGAGGAGGATTTGTGCTGGCCAAGTCCGATCCTGATAAGGACGTGGAGGATGACGGACTCACCACGAAGAAGTTCACCCTGGGGTTGGGATTCACTCCTCCTGGCAGCATGCTCAGGGGAGACTTCGCGTACAATTACGTCACGACATCACCTGACGAGAATGAGGCTGAGGAGAAGACTACCACGAATCTCTTTGCCCTCGGGGTCAAGCTGTTCTTCTAATACTCGGTGTCGGCAGACTCTCTTAAAGGGGAGAGAACTTAGGTTCTCTCCCCTTTAAATCTTCTAGATCCCGCGTGACGGGAATCCCATCGAAACAGAAGAGCCCTCCCAAGACAATTCTCCACGCACATGATCTCATCAATTCCAATGAGAATTCCCAGACGCTGGCAATGAGAAGCCTCGTCACACTGACAGTTCATTCCCCACCGTCACTCGGAAGAAGCAGATACATCCACCTAATTCCCTTTGCTTGACTCGTTTCACTGTGCCTCATATACTGGAATGTATGGTGAGACTGGTACTTCCCTTGTTCGTCCTGGCTCTCTTTGGATGCGGTAAGAGCATACAGTATGCGGCCGGCAAGGAGGATGAGGTCTTCGTGGTGACCGATCCGAGCACCTGGAGAGATGTCGAGGAACCATTGCGAATGGCTTTGGAAAGGAAAGTGCCCATTGTTCACCCGGAGCAGATATTCTCATTGGTGAGAACCGACCCGGACGAGTTTGCCAGATTCCGAGCACGGAAGAATCTCCTGATTGTGAGCCGAATCAGAGGACAGCGCAGCTCGGCACTGATCCAGGAACTACTTCCTCCTTCTTCATTGGAAAGTGCTGAGGAGGGCTCACGCATATTCTTCCTGGAGAATCCTTACCGTGAAGGTCAGCTCGCCATCGTTATTGTGGCAGCCACCAACGAATCCCTTCGAGAAACTGTTCAGATGTCTTCGGATGCTCTCTTTCAGACCCTCTGGGATGGGGCGAAGAAACGGATTAAGGAAAGGACGTTACTCAATCTGAACAGTAGTCTCACCAACCGCTTCGTGAAAGAGTACGGATGGCTCCTCAGAGTGCCTCTTCAGTACAAACTCACGCGGAAGGAAGAGCATATGGTGAGGCTTACCAGACACTACCCGGACAGACTGATTTCCGTGCACTGGAAGGATGGAGAAGACCTCCGACAAGAGCAGTGTCTCGAAAGACGGGAGTGGTTCGGCAGGGTATTCCTCGATGGCGATACGATTCTCACGGATATGACCAAGGTGACCGATGTCGAAGTGAATGGCATCCGCGCGACAAGGATAGACGGAGTCTGGCAGAACAAGGAACACGTTATGGGAGGCGCCTTCATCACACTCTGCATTTATGATCAGAACCGGAAACGAGACTATCTCATAGATGGTCTGGTGTTCGCACCAGGACGCAAGAAATGGATATACTTAGCGGAGCTGGAAGGAATAGTGGAGAGTTTCAAGTTTGAATGAACCTCCTGGCCAGTCTTAATCGACAACAGAAGGACGTAGTCATCCATTCTTAAGGTCCTCTTCTCGTGCTCGCCGGTGCGGGGTCCGGCAAGACCCGAGTTCTCACGTACAGGGTCGCCTATCTCTCAGAAACCCTCGGAATTTCTCCTTCTCGCATATTGGCCGTGAAATTCACCAACAAGGCTGCCGCAGAGATGAAGGAGAGGGTCTTCGAGCTGACCGGCTCTCACAACGCCACTCCCTCGATCGGAACCTTCCATTCGTGTTGTCTCGGAATCCTTCGAAGAGAGGCCCATTTTCTTGCTCAATCTGAGGGTTTCAGCATTTACGATGTTGAGGATCAGCTTGCAGTTGTGAAGGAGGTAATGAAAGATTTGTCTCTGTCGAGAGAATTGTATCATCCGAGATTCCTATTGGAACAGATAGAAAGGGCAAAAGATGTGCTCTGTACCGCTCAAGACTATGCGACTCACGCACAAAGTGAATCTGAACGGATAACCGCCGCGGTGTTTTCAAAGTATGAGGAGAAATTGAAGCAGTACAATGCATTCGACTTTGGTGATCTCATCTCGGAGACGGTGCGATTGTGCAACAATGTTCCCTCGGTTCTCAAAAAATACAGCTCTAAGTTTTGCCATGTACTGGTTGACGAGTACCAGGACACGAATTTCGCACAGTACGTCCTCATAAAGCTTCTCTCCGGGAAATACCGCAATCTCTGCGTAGTGGACGACGAGGATCAAAGCATATACTCATGGAGGGGCGCAAGCATAAGGAACATACTCGAGTTCGAGAGAGATTTCTTTGACGCTCGGGTCATCAAACTCGAGGAGAATTATCGTTCAAGTGGTACAATCTTGGAAGCAGCTTCACGAGTGTCGAAAACAACCAGAACAGAAAGGAAAAGGAGCTCTGGACAAAGAATCCCTCGGGCACGAAGATCACTCTGACAGAGGCAAAAGACAATTCTGATGAGGCTCGTCAGATAATTGAGAAAGCGCTCTTTGAGATATCCTCTAACGGAAGGTCCTTGAACGAGATGTGCATCCTCTACAGAACGAATGCCCAGAGCAGATCTTTCGAAGAGGAATGTAGAAGGATAGGTATTCCGTATGTAATCATCGGTGGCGTAAAATTCTACGAACGCAGAGAAGTGAAAGGTATAATCGCCTACCTGAACATTCTGGTGAACTCGAGGGATGATATGGCATTCAAACGAGCCATCAATCATCCTGCACGAGGACTCGGAAAAGAGACCCTGAACCAGATCGAAAGGCTGTCAAAGAAGCACGGCACCTGCTTATTGGATGCTGCACAGAAAGTGGACATCATTCAGCTCTCGCCGAAAAGAGCGGAGGCCGTTACAAACTTCATCGAACTCATCGGCAAGTATCGTGAACTCAAAGAGAAACTCAATGTGTATGAGCTGATGAAAGGCATAGTCGATGATACTGCGTATCTCGCAGGATTGGAGAAAGAGAGTACGAGGGAAGCGCGTAACAGAGCGGAAAATGTTCTGGAACTCCTGTCGAGCACACAGCAGTTTTGTCAGGTCTCGGAGGATACGAGTGTTGAGGCCTGGCTCTCAAAGATATCCCTCTTCTCAGATATAGATGGCTGGGAGGAGAGTGTGGATGCCCTCACACTTATGACCGCCCACAACGCAAAGGGACTTGAGTTCCCAATCGTCTTCATCACAGGTCTTGAGGAGGGCCTCTTCCCGCATTCTCAATCCCTCTATCCTGAAGAGGAGCTGGAGGAGGAACGGCGACTTTTCTACGTCGGAATGACGAGGGCAAAGGAGAAACTCATCCTCTCTTACGCATTGCAGAGAGTGAGACTTTCGGGTAGACGATATCAGCTACCATCCAGGTTCATTGGTGAGATTCCTGCTTCACTGATTTGGGTGGAGCGCACTTCGATCCCTCAAGCATTTCCAAGAGTTGGCCGACCCGTCTCTTGAGTGTGGGGTGAATCAGGTCGGGATTGAGCTCTGTCAGTGGACGGAGCACGAAGTCCCTCAGATGTAATTGAGGATGCGGGACAGTCAGTTCTGCACTCGCTATGACCTCTGCTCCCCAGAGCAGAATGTCCAGATCTATGGGCCTTGGTGCATACCGGAAACTCCGTGTTCTCCCCATCCCCTCCTCTATTCTCTTCAATTCTGCCAGCAACTGGAGAGGAGTGAGTGAAGTCTTGACCACACACACGAGATTCAGAAATTTCGGCTGATTCTCATATCCCCATGGAAGAGTCTCGTAAGTGGAAGATGTCTCCAGAAGTCTCGTCCCTGGAAGTGAGGACATTTCCTCGAGGGCGGTTCTCAGATTACTCAGTCTGTCACCGAGGTTCGAGCCGAGTCCGATGAATACCTTCTTCAACCTTTCCTTTCTATCTCGACCTCTAATGACTCTGTCACACCCAATCGGGGTGGGCTCGGTTTTCTCACCCTGACGACCACTCTCTCTACCTTGTGCTTCTCCAGGATCCGCTCAGATATCCTCTCCGCAAGAGCCTCAATCGTACGGAACTTCTCTTCCAGTACAATTGAGGAGACAAGTCTGTATATATGCCGCGCGTCAACACTTTCACTCAGATCATCCATCCGAGCCGCTGATTTCAGGTCTTTCCAGAGCTCGCAATCAACTTCGAATCTACCTCCCAGATCCCTCTCATCTTCTGTATAGCCATGATAAGCGTGGAAAACCATGCCTTTTACGGTTATCCTGTCCATACTACAGTGAATAGACTAGATCTTTGCCTTTTTCCTTTGCACGGTAAAGTGCCTTGTCCACCGCTTCAATGAGTTGGTCTGAGTCGTCAGGATAGGTCGACACTCCTATGCTGGTCTTAAGCCTGCTCTCCTCCACGATTCGCTTCAATCTGTGAGCGATTTTTATCGCCTCCTGTTTGTCAGTCTGAGGGAGTATCACCATGAATTCATCTCCACCATATCTCGTGAACACATCGTCTTTTCTCAATCCTATCCTCAGCTTTTCTGCAAGAGTTCTGAGTACTTCGTCCCCCTCCTGATGCCCTTTCGAATCGTTGATCTCTTTGAAATTATCGAGGTCCAACATAAGGAGAGACAGCTTACCTTTCCGGTTCTTGGTTTTTTCAAGTTCTTCCTTGAGTTTGTTCTTGAGATATCGATAGTTGAAAGCTCCTGTAAGTTCATCGGTATCTGCCATAGCTCGGGTTTTCTGATACAATTCTGCGTTCTCAATCGCAATTGCGATGAACGTGGCGAGTGAGGTAAGTAACCTTACGTCTTCATCAGTCAACGACCCTGCACCTTCGGATTCCACATCCAGAACACCTTTAACACCATCCTTTGTGAGCAGCGGGACGGCTATTTCACTTTTCGACCTTCTCTCACCGATGTACCTCGCCTCTTCCCTCACATCCTTTACAAGAATCGGTCTCTCCTCCTTCACTGCCAGTCCAGTGACTCCTTCAGTATCCACGTGTATCTTCAGCGATTTGATATCTACTGATCTGTATCCAAACCCGGATTCAACCTTGAGATAGTCTTTCTTCTCGTCCAAGAGCAGGATCCCGACGGTCCTATATCCCAGTTTCTTCCGTACTATGTTGACGACTTCCTTGAAGAGCTTGTCGAGCTCCATTATCGAGCTCAGGACGGTCGTGACATCATACAGTGTAGACAGCCTCTTTACCGCATTCTTCGCATTTTCGTACAGTGTGATGTTTTCCATCACCTTCGCAATCGACAGAGAAAAGGACTCAAAGAGCTTGATCCTACTGATGTCCGGGATCTTCCTGTCTTGGGGTCTGCTCAGGAGCAGTGCTCCCAGAAACTTACCATTCTTTGAATCCAGAGGAGTAAGCAGTACATCGTGGGAATCCCATTCTCTGTTGAGTGCCTCAATGCCCACCTTCGAAATCCGCTCATTCCTTTCCATTTCTCCTATCACTTCCGAAGTAATGAAGTACGAGCTGCTCACCTTAAGCTCTTTTCTCATAAACTTGGCTATTTCAGTGAATGGCACCTCGACTCTCCTGAGCTCCCTTACGACAGACTCAGATAGCCCTACCGATGACTTCATCTTCAAAGTCTCGGTTGCGGGATCAAACATACTCAGGATTACTGTCTTGAATCCGGAACTGTCTCTCAGAGTCTCCACAACTCGATGGAGTATCTCATCGAAATTGAGGAATGAGTCGATCGCTTCATCCAGACTCTCAAGCCAATTGGTCATACCTGCCCCAATCTACAACCTCACATCTATATACACCTTCTGTTTCAACTCTTGTATCCACTCCCTATATGCATCCTCCAATTTCCGCTGAACCAGATAGTCACCCAACTCCCCTTTGATCTCTGAGAGAGTAGGTTTTTGCTCCTCCGCTTTCTCCACAAGCTTGATGACATGGTAGCCGAATGGGGAGAGCACCACCTCACTCGTCTCCCCTACTCTTAGTATTCGCGCGACTTCGCTGAACGGAGGTGAAAGGTCCTCTGTCGTGACATAGCCAAGATCTCCCCCGGCCTGCCGGGTCTTTTCATCATTGGAGTAGAGCTTTGCGAGCTCCGAAAAGTCCTCTCCACCAATAATGCGCCCTCTCAGTTCTTCAGCAACCGCTCTAACCTGAGCAGAATCCTCGGCCGTAGGAGTGACGCCCACAACAATCTGGCTCACCCGGACACTGTCTTCGGTCTTGTCCTCGCACAGGATGATGTGATATCCCAGTTCCGAACTCAGAACCGAAACCTGACCGGGCTCCAGAGCAAAACACTCCTTTTCAAGCTCGGGCAATAGTTCTCCTTTCGAAAAATAGCCGAGGTCTCCACCCCGTTCTCGCGAAGGATCCTCCGAGTACGCCTTTGCAGCGGCAGAAAAACTCATACCCTCCTCTAATCTCCTCAGCACCTCCTCAGCCTTCTTCCGAGCCTTTTCAACCTGCGTCTGGGAGGGGACTACGGAAAGAAGAATGTGTGCCAATCTCACCTTGGCGGGCTCTCCTCGAATGGAATCCTTGTACTGCTCATAGAACTTCTGCACTTCGAGAGGACTAACCTTGATCCCCGGTCTAATCTTCTTGTCTATGAGTTTCCGGGTGAGGAGCTGTTCCCGTATGCCCTCCCTGTAGACATCCCTCAGTTTTGCGACGGTAAGATGCTCATCCTCCAGTCTTCTCTGGAATTCTTCTTCGGAGGGAAAACTGTTCTTCATTCTCTCCATAGTGAGAGAGAGCTCATCCTCCACTTCTCTATGCTCCACTGATACCGTCTCTTTCTTGGCTTCTTCAAGGAGCACAGCTCCCTCTATCATCTGATTGAGCAGCTCTCTCGTCAATTCCGCCTCATCCTCTATCGTGTACTGAGTCTTATAAAGGAATATCTGTTGTTCCAATTCACCTCGTGTAATCACCCTCTGCCCGACTATTGCCACGATCTCATCTGCTGTGGTCGCATTCAGGACGCTTGCGCTAAAAAGGACTATTGCCGATATAAATCTCATTCAACTCCTTCCTTTCTTATGATTACCTTCACGTCGTTATTGTCGAGAGTCTCTATCCCGAGTCTTTCCGCCGCGCTCGATAGATTCGCCGATATCTCAAGGCAGGCCTCGCTGCCCCAGATAGCCAGAGGTGAACCGGGCGCATTCTCGTCGTAGGATTTACTGATCTTCTTTATCCTCATTTCATTCACTCTGATTTCAAATGGACTGCCGGCAAAGACCTTCTCGAATAAGTCTCTTCTTATGTTGGTCACCAAATTCCCAAAATGGTCGATGTAGACTATGCTTCCTTGAATGCCTTCAGGAGTTATCGTCGGTTGGAATATGCGGAGCATAACTGGGTCAGCCACGTGCTTCCCAAGCTCATCCACGTCCACACCTCGTGAGATATGCGCCGCAACGGGAGCGAGTATGTCTCTTCCGTGGAATGTGTCACTCACCTCCTTGAGCATGTACCGAGGATTGGTGATCTCATAGACTGAAAAACTTCCGTCGTACAGATAACTGAATATCCCATTGTCCGGACCCACAAAAGTGTGGTTCTTTCTGGTGACGACTATAGGCCTTCTCCTCCCTCCTACACCCGGATCCACCACAGCCAGATGGACAGTATCAGGTGGATAGAACCTCCAGAAGCAATTCAGCATCCATGCCGCATCTCTCGTCTGATGGGGTCGCACATCATGAGTTATGTCGACAAGTCTCACCAGAGGATTGATCCGGAGAATGACTCCCTTCATACTCGCAACATACGCATCACCATTTCCAAAGTCGGTAAGCAATGTGAGTATCATAGTCCTACCAGCCCTTCAGTTCCCCATATCAACCATACTGGCTGACAACTGGCTGGGCGACCGTCCTCGGTCGCCTTCACGCCATGCCGCCGAGCCTCTCTTCTTGTCGACGGCATTGCTGTCGCCCACGGCATCTTTCAGTCGCCGGAACATCATCGTCCAGCACTCCATGAACACGTTAAGAAGAGAATTGATAAAATCGCGAGAAACCCTCAACCAGTCTTCAGAATCCGAGATCAATTGTACAAAATCGGTGGCAACTGTCAAGAAAGGCGCATGAGTAGAGGACAGTCTCCTGTATTCATTCTGCTTCATCTTCTCTCCAAAAAAAACCGCCCACTTGCAGGCTACCGTACGCAAATGGGCTCATCCATTCGACAATGAATTCGGCAGCCTGGCGATCCCTGAAGGACCCATAGCTTTGCGCCCCCCGATTACTCGGAGTTTGCCGTTTCGTTCATCCACTCGTATGGCCGAGCAAGAAAGGTGCCAGAACGTGAAGAGGCCGACAATTGCCAATGATTCTGTACAACAATGACTTATACATTTACACAGTCAGCGGTTACATCCTACTCCTGTTCAAGGATTGCATTTTGCAAATCTCCTCAACTATAATGCAAACACTAAGAGGGAAGCGGCAGCAGAAGACTCGCTGTCGGCAGTACGGTTATAGAGGTCCTCCTCCCTTCTACTGCCTCATTCAGTGCTGACTGGAGATCTCCGAAGAATTTGAATCCTAATGCATTGGCTGCGCTCTCATGTTCTCGGTCCGTTACCCAGAACACGCGCTTAGTCCTCTCAAGAAAGATGGAGGAGTAACGGTGCACGAAACACCGCGCAAACACTTCTCCTTCAGAATTCCCTGCACTCCGTCCATTCTTCGCACCGACACTCTCCTGCTCGAGGCAGGTAATCAGTTCCGGCCATCTCATCCCAAGCGTACATGCGCCAATCAATACGATTATCCCACCCTTCTCACATACCAGACTCGCTACTTCAAGCGCCTTTGCAAGATGCACGAAATCGATGTCATCTCTGCACCCACACCCCGCTATCACTACGGAAGCACGTGGTACGCTCTTCTCATATGTCGCCCTGGAGACCTTTACTCCTTCCCGGTGAGCAGCGATCGGATCTCCGATGTGAAGGCTCAGAACCCGTCCTTCCGGGTTCAGTACCGAGTCAATTGTAAGGTCGAGCCCAGCCAATCTCGCGGCTTCGTCCATGTCTTCGCGCATTGGATTCTCATCCACTTCACCCAAGAAGCTATCCTTGAACATGGCGTGATTATGATCAATGCTCGTGCAGTAAGCCACCCCGGGGAGAATCATCTTCCCCCCGCCTGTAAATCCGGCGAGTGAGGAAGGGAAGATGCTGCCTAAGGATATCTTCGCCCCCGAAGACGCAACCCATCTATTTATGAGAAGAGGAGTCCCTCTACGGGTGCAACCTATCATTCTGTTCTCTTTTCTTGAGTATGCATCATGAAGGATAATGGGGAGCTCTGAGTATACAGCATCTCCAACTTTTTCTCTCAGGTACTCTTCTGGCGGAAATTCGTGGGACCCAAACGCAATGACCAATCTTAAGTCTCTTATCCGGGAGACCCCAGCGATGTTGAGTAATTCCGGTATCGCGCATTGTGCTGGAGTAGGGCGTGTATGATCGTCCACCAATATGGAGAGGCTCGACCTACCCTTCAGCTGAGCGAAAATCAAATCTCGGTGGGCTTTGATCTCTTCTACGTAGAATTCCTGTGGGCTATGACTTGCGAACGAGTTGGGTTCTGCCACATTCACTACCAAATCGTCCGCAACTACGGCTCTTCGTGTTTCCCTACCCAAGTTGTAGGGTATGACCAGATTCATCTAATTCAGGCTTCGTCTCTAAATTGCATATCGTAGAGCCGTTTGTATAGGCCATGCGCCTGGATCAGTTCCGTGTGGCTGCCCTTCTCGACTACCCTTCCCTGGTCAAGTACGACTATCTTATCAGCGTTTCTCACCGTAGAGAGTCTGTGGGCAATTACGATCACTGTTCTTCCCCTCAGCAGTCTGGATATTGCCTGCTGAATTAACCTCTCCGACTCGGAGTCGAGAGCAGCGGTAGCTTCGTCAAAGATGAGAATCTGAGGATTTCTGAGGACAGACCGGGCTATTGCGATTCTCTGGCGTTCTCCTCCAGAGAGTCTCACACCTCTCTCCCCAACCTTTGCCTCATACCCTTCCGGCACGTTCATAATGAATTGATGCGCATTTGCCAGCCGTGCAGCCTCTCGTATCTCATCGAGAGATGCATCTTCTTTCCCATATCCGATGTTGCGGGCTATAGTATCATCGAAAAGAATCGTCTCCTGTGTCACATTCCCCATTATTCGACGAAGACTCTGCAGCTTGATTTTCCGGATGTCCACCCCATCCAGCTCTATACGCCCTTCCACCGGTTCGTAGAACCGCATGATCAGGTCCACAAGCGTAGTCTTCCCTGCGCCGCTTGGCCCCACAAGAGCAACCATCTCGCCCTTCTTTATCTCGAACGATACTCCTGCCAGAACCTCGCATCCCGGTTCATATTCGAACCCCACATCTTTGAGTGATATGGACGACTTGAACCCGTCTGCTTTAATCGCGTCAGGTGCATCCGTAATATGGGGCTCCTTATCGAGAATATTGAATATCCTTTCAGCAGCTGCAATGCCATGCTGAATTGCGCTGTTCGCACTACTGATGCACTTCAGAGGATGCATGAGCGAGAGAGAGGCGGCAAGGAATACGAAGAATCTATCTGGCGAGAGAGTCTTGGCCACGAGGATCTGGTGCCCACCGTACCAGAGTATGAGAGAAGCTGCAATGACTCCCAGGAACTCGGTCAGCGGCGGCCCAAGGACGCCGATACGCTCAAATCGTATCACCGTTTTCAGATAGTCGAGAGTATTTTTGTAGAACTTGTCGATTTCAAGCTTTTCAGCGGCAAATGCTTTGACAATCTTGATTCCTGAGATCGTCTCTTGCAGTGTTGAAGTGACCTGTGCCATCTTCTCCTGGGTTTTCGCACTTCTCTTCTTCAGCTTTTTCCCTAAAAAGACGACTAAGCTCATACACAACGGAACAAGGCCAAAGGAGATGAGGGCCAGTTTCCAGCTCGCCCATATGACTATTACGATATAGACCAACACCAAGAGAGATTCTCGCAGAACAGTAATGAGCCCATTGGCTATGGAGTACTTCACGAGCTGTACATCGTGAGTGACTCTGCTCGTCAGTCGTCCCACTTTCTCTGCGTGAAAGAACGAGAGTGAGAGATTGTGAAGCTGCCTATAGATTTGATTCCTTATATCTCTGATTACCTTCTGCTCAACTACGATGCTCAGATACCTGTGTAAATACGCAAAGACTCCCTTAAGGAAGAATACACCCAGAATCACCGCAATTAACCTCTTCACAGTCTCCAGCGGACTGGGGGTGATTATGTATCGATTGATCTTTCCAATCACGTCGAAACGACTCGGGATCTCAACAGACGTCTTGTTAAATATGGCATTCACAAATGGAGAGATCATACCAATCGAAAACCCGGAAGCCACGGCGAGCAACACCATGAATATGCACGCACACGTAAAGAGTTTCCAGTACGGTTTCACATAACTGAGCAATCTTAAGTAGGATCTCATCTTCCCCTTACCCCGAATATTCCTGTTCCTATTCTCACCATATTGGAACCTTCCTCTATCGCCACCTCAAAATCAGAAGTCATCCCCATCGAGAGCTGTTCAATCTCCGCTAATCCCTTCCGTTCTATCGCGTCCTTCAAACGCCTCAGGCGAGAAAAAGATGACCTCACAATCTCGATATCAGAGCTGAAAAGGCCCATTGTCATCAATCCCCTCACTCTGATCCCGTGCAGCAGAGAGGTTCTCTCAAGAAACGGAATGACTTGATCAGGTTCTATGCCAAACTTGGTGGCTTCTCCCGACGTGTTCACCTCCACAAGGACATCAATCACTCTTCCCCTGCTGAGTGCTCGCCTGCTCAGTTCCTCCGCAAGCCTCCACGAGTCGACAGACTGAATGAGCGCAAAGATATCGAGCGCCTTGCCCACCTTGTTTGTTTGGAGATGACCTATCATATGCCACTGGACAGAATCTCCGATCTCATCATATTTCGCGAGTGCCTCCTGAACCCTATTTTCTCCTACTGTTCTTACGCCTGCAGAGATTGCCTCACCTATGAGTTCGGGAGCGACCCCCTTTGTCGCTGCAACTAGGGTAATTTCCTCAGGCTTCCTGCCGGCCCTTTTGGCCGACGCCTCTATCCGCTCTCTTATCGTCTCAAGATTTCTCTCAATCTGCCCCATAAAATGGAGGCGGCGGGAATCGAACCCGCGTCCAGGAATGAAGAAATAGAAGCTTCTACATACTTAGCCTTATTTCAATCTCACTCTCCCACTCCAGTAAGGCGAGGAATGGAAGAGCCAGCTCCGGTCAACGATTCATCCTGTGACCCCAGAGCCAGATCACAGGACTATCCCAAGTGCCGACGCCCATCCTTTGCCCCTCGGGCGAAAACAAAGGGGACGTAGCTGCTATTCTCAAGCAGCTAAAGCATAAGCTGCGTTGCCAATTGTTGTTCCCCGTCTGTTTTACGAGCCTACGGGAGCTCGGTATGCAACTTCTACCACTCCTATCCCTGTCGAAACCCTTTCGCCCCCTCTATGCCAAAAGATAGCTAAATCACGCTCTCTTGTCAAGTCAAAAGCGATTCCCTCCTGTGCTTGACAAATTCTGGGCGGTTTCCGATATTTTTTCAATGAAAATAGCTATCGGTTCAGACCATAGGGGATATTCACTTAAAGAGCGAATGAAGGAACATCTCTATGGCCGCGAGCATGAATGTGTCGACGTAGGAACCTCTTCAGAGGAGAGAGCCGACTATCCTGATTTTGCAGCGCAGGTTGCAGAGCTGGTGGGAATGAACAGGTGCTCACGGGGCATACTCATATGTGGCTCAGGCATAGGGATGAGTGTGGCTGCCAACAAACATAAGCACGTCAGGGCTGCACTTTGTACGACATCCAGAATGGCTGAACTCTCAAGAAGGCATAATGACGCCAATATCCTCTGCCTGGGCGCCGAGAACCAGACGGTAGCGGAGGCCCTGCAAATGGTGGACACCTGGCTGAAAGCCAAATTCGAGGGTGGAAGGCATAGTGTCAGGCTTGAGAAGATACGAAGAATGGAGGAACTATGATTCACAAGAAATTGTTCATTCCGGGACCGACCGAAGTTAGAGAAGAGATACTGGACACATTGAGAACGCCGATGATCGGGCATAGAAGCAAGGAGTTCTCACAGCTTCTTGAGGAGGTAACTCCAAAACTCCGGAGGCTCTTCTACACTCAGGGAAGAGTTTTTCTGTCCACCTCCTCATCAACCGGGGTCATGGAGGCTGCAGTACGAAACTGCGTGAAGAAGAAGTGTCTCTGCTGTGTGTGTGGGGCGTTTTCTGATCGGTGGGAGAAGATCGCCGTTGCGAACGGAAAGGAGACTGAAAGACTGGAAGTGGAATGGGGTAAGGCAATAAAGCCTGAGATGATACGCGAGCAACTGAAAAAGGGAGACTGCGACTCCATAACGCTCGTGCATAATGAGACGTCTACAGGGGTGATGAATCCTCTGCAGGCAATAGCTGAGGTAATGAGAGAGTACCCTGATGTTCTATTCCTTGTCGATGCGGTGAGTTCTCTTGCAGGAGTGAAAATCGAGGTTGATACTCTTGGCATAGATGTGTGTTTGGCCGGTGTCCAGAAATGTGTTGCGCTCCCTCCTGGATTGACTGTCTTTTCGGTGAGTGAGAAGGCCTTAGAGAGGGCGAGAGAGGTAGATTCAAGAGGATATTACTTTGATTTTCTCGTGTTCGACAAATACCTCTCGGAAAGATCGCAGACTCCCACCACGCCCGTCATAACCCTCATATATGGACTTAATCGCCAGCTCGATGATATCTTCACCGAAGGATTGGACCGAAGATTTGCCAGACACAGGGAGATGGCAGAACGCGTCCGAACCTGGGCAAAGGAGCGCTTCGATTTGTTTGCTGAGGAGGGATTCCATTCTCAGACTCTCACCACCGTAACGAATACACGAGGGATAAGCGTTGCCGGGCTCAACGGTGAACTCGCGAAGAAACACGTGACGATAGCGAACGGATACGGTAAACTGAAAGAGAAAACCTTCAGGATCGCGCATATGGGTGATACAACCCTTGAAGAAATCGACCAGCTTCTCCAATGGATCGACGAAATCGTGAAAGGAGAGGGATAGGAGTATGGGTTTTCCGAAAGATGAGAAAGAGATAGTTAAGTTCGTCAAGGAACACAAGATACGAGTCGTCAGACTCTGTTTCACAGACATACTTGGTCAACTGAAGGGATTCTCCATCACCAGTAACCAACTTGAAGAGGCGTTCGCGGAAGGGATGGGATTCGACGGTTCCTCTGTAGAAGGATTTGTACGGATATACGAATCGGACCTTCTCGCCAGACCCGACCCACAGACTTTCTGCCTGCTTCCGTGGAAAGAGGCAGGAGAACAGACCGCTAAGATGTTCTGTGATATATATACCTCGGATGGAAGAGAATACGAAGGAGATCCGCGGTACGTGCTCAAGAGAAATCTTGCACTCGCCAAACGAATGGGTTACTCTTACTACGTCGGGCCGGAACTCGAATATTTCTATCTCAAGGCGTCAGATGTTCCTCAGATTCTCGATGAAGGAGGGTATTTTGACGTGATGACGGCTGATGCGGGCACGGAGCTGCGTAAGCACACCATTTTCGCCCTGGAGGAGATGGGCATTCCTGTGGAATATTCCCACCACGAAGTCTCATTTTCTCAACACGAGATCGACCTCCAATTCCAAGAGGGCCTCGTGATGGCAGACGCTACCATGAGTTACAAATTGGTAGTCAAGGAGATCGCGCGAGCACACGGAGTCTACGCCACCTTCATGCCGAAGCCGATATTTGGAATTAACGGGAGCGGGATGCATACCCATCAGTCACTCTTCACGAAGGGACAAAACGCTTTCTACGAGCCCAATGATCCCTACAATCTTTCAGCAGTTGCCAAGCACTTCATAGCCGGCCTGTTGAAGCATTCTGTGGAGATAACCTCGGTTACGAATCAGTGGGTCAACTCCTACAAGAGGCTGGTGGTTGGGTATGAAGCACCGGTTTACATAACGTGGGGCAGGATGAACCGTTCCGCTCTCGTGAGAGTGCCTAACTATAAGCCGGGAAAGGCGCAATCGATACGCGTAGAGTATCGGGCTCCAGACCCAGGCTGTAATCCTTACCTTGCCTTCGCCTGCATGCTGAGAGCTGGACTTAAGGGTATAGAAGAGAAGTACGAACTCCCAGAGCCCTTTGAAGAGAACATCTACGCTATGTCCCACGAAGAGAAACAGATCAGTAACATTCGCGCACTTCCAGACAATCTGTATGCAGCCATTGTCGAAACAGAGAAGAGCGAGCTCGTCAAAGAGGCTCTTGGCCAATCTCTCTTCGAAAAATTCATTGCAAACCGAAAGAGAGAGTGGGAGGAGTACAGAATTCAAGTCACTGACTACGAGTTGAAGAAGTACCTACCATTACTCTGATACACCATGAAGGAGGAGATAGATGGCAGAAAGAGAATTGCTCACATCTGAGTCAGTTACAGAGGGACACCCGGACAAACTCTGCGATCTTGTCTCAGATGCAATCCTCGATATCATTCTTACACTGGATGCTCACGGCAGAGTGGCATGTGAGACTCTCGTGAGCCGGGGGCTGGTCATCGTGGCCGGTGAGATAACAACGGAGTGTTATGTCGATATACCTCAGGTGGTGAGGGAGACGATAAAAGGAGCCGGCTACACTGATCCCTCGTATGGATTCGACTACAATAGCTGCGCGGTAATCACGTCCATTCAGGAACAATCACCTGACATCCAGAGGGGCGTCGACATCGGTGGTGCTGGTGACCAGGGGATAATGATCGGCTTCGCAGTTGACGAAACGCCTGAACTCATGCCATCTCCTATTATCCTCGCTCACAGACTTGTCAAACGGCTGGCGGAAGTACGCAAGAGTAAAATTCTACGTTATCTGAGGCCAGATGGCAAGTCTCAGGTGACAATGGAGTACGTAGATGGGAAGCCCAGAAGCGTCGACACCGTGATCATATCTGCTCAGCACGAACCAGACGTGTCTGAAGGCCAGCTGAGAGAAGAGATCATGGACAAGGTCATTAGCTGCGTCATTCCGGAGGAACTGAGAGGTGAGCAGACCAAATACCATATTAATCCCACTGGAAGATTCGTCGTGGGAGGACCTCAAGGAGATACCGGCTGCACCGGCCGCAAAATCATGGTGGATACCTATGGAGGATTCGCACACCATGGAGGCGGATGTTTCTCAGGGAAAGATCCGACCAAAGTCGACCGTTCGGCATCGTACATGGCGAGATACATAGCCAAAAACATAGTCAAGGCAGGCCTTGCGTCAAGATGTGAAATCCAGTTGACGTACGCGATAGGAGTCGCACACCCAATATCATTGAATGTCCAAACCTTTGGCACCGGGAAGCTTCCAGATCAGACCCTTGCTAAGGCTGTTCTCAAACATTTCGACCTTACCCCTCAGGGTATCATAAATCAGCTTGCTCTCCTGAGACCTGTGTACAAGAGAACTGCCTGCTATGGCCACTTTGGCAGAGAAGAAGAGGGTTTCACCTGGGAGAAAACTGATCAAGTAGAGAAATTCAGAATGGAGGTGGGGAAGTGAGCGACATTAAAGATCGTGCACTCAGCTCTGCTGGGAGAGAGAAGATCGACTGGGCAGGAAGTTTCATGCCGGTGTTGGCAAAGGTCCGTGACCGATTCCAGAAAGAACGGCCACTGCACGGAATCAGAATTGGAGCCTGTCTCCATATCACTACGGAGACCGCCAATCTCGCGATAGCTATAAAGGCGGGCGGAGG
>Ga0209427_10001932_pt1 | contig 24185 bp, 25 predicted proteins | sample DeeMarSWOR136_30_FD_187465 | JGI IMG/M metagenome (GOLD analysis project Ga0209427, IMG submission 187465) | Marine sediment microbial communities from White Oak River estuary, North Carolina - WOR-1-36_30 (SPAdes) (version 2) | ecosystem: Environmental > Aquatic > Marine > Intertidal zone >...
TTTAGGACCTGGAGATAATCCTGTTTTTAAAGGGATGTATGAAGCTTCTGCTTTAGTATGCGGAGCAAGTATTCTAGCTGCTGATATGGTTTGGAATGATAATGAAATTGTAATGGCATTTAACCCTGCGGGTGGGCTTCATCATGCGTTAAAAGATAAAGCTTCAGGATTCTGTATTTTCAATGATATTGCAGTAGCAATAAAGCATCTTAAAGCGATAAAAAAGGATATAAGAATTGCATATTTGGATATAGATTGTCATCATGGAGATGGTGTCCAATGGATTTTTTATGATGATCCCGAGGTTCTAACCATTTCTTTTCATGAAAGTGGGAAATTTTTATTTCCTGGAACGGGTAATACTAATGAGACCGGCGACGGGAAAGGTCAGGGCTATTCTATAAATTTTCCTCTCTTACCAGGTACAAATAACAAAATGTTCCTCAAATTATTCCGATATTGCATCCCTAGAATACTGGAAGCATATTCTCCGGATATTTTGGTAACTCAATTAGGAGTGGATATGCATTATAACGATCCTTTAACTCAAATGGGACTCTCCATTTCAGTATATCGTGATATCGCTCAAACAATGAAAACTTGTTCTCGCGATTATTGCCAAAATAAATGGGTCGCTATAGGGGGTGGAGGCTATTTAATGACGGTAGTTCCACGTGCATGGTCATTATTCTTAGCAAAAATGTTAGAAATAGAATTAAAGAATGAATTACCCCAAAGTTGGATTAATGAAGTTAAAGAAAGTGTACCCTATGAAGAAACTCCTTATTTATTATGGGATAGAAATGATAAATCAGAGCTAGAGTTATTAGCTCATCCTGAAATTGCTAAGAAAATGATCGATTATAATAATGAACTTAAAATAATTTGTGATGAAAAATATATACCTAATCTAAAAAGTAGGTCAAATTGAGACCTATGGAACAGAGTTTATGTAATTTCTATGCTATTTCTTTTTAATACCCAATCATCAATTAAGAAGGTTTGGGGAACTTTTCTTTCAGGATTGTAATCAGAATGGATTGTAGACTTAGGAACCCATATTTCTTGATCATCCTTAAAATTAATTAACAATGCTTTATTTGTTTCACCTTTAATAACTCCGCTAACATGTTTAGTTTCTGAATTGTTGTGATTTATAATTTCTTTCACAGTAGTTGTAATTTTTTCTCCATCATTATCTTTTACTTGAGACCTCTTATTATTATCAAAATTTTTCTTAACTTCTGGAACAGGTGAAATTGTAGCATATTTAATTTTTTCAGTTATTAAATGTTTTATTAATAATTTCATTATTTCAACTTGAGCAAAGTTCAACATTTTAGAATACTTTCCTATATTTATCCAAAACTTATCTTTACTTTCATTTTCCCATTGAAATGAAATTTGGGTTTTAATATCATTAAAATTATGATAACTAGTCCAGGAATTTAACTTTCGTTTTAGCACCTGTAGAATCATTATTATCTCATCTAAATTGCATTTTATAGTTTTACCTTCTCCTAATGATGGTTTTTCCCAGTTGCCATCTGGTTTTTTTTGAATACATTTTAGGAATATAAAGGGTTCTTTGCGTGAAGAACTTTGAATGGTTATCCCACAGGATTGACCAAAAAAACTTTGAGAATGTTTATCAACCATAATTTTCATATGTTAGTAATTTAATTTATGTATTAAACAAATAGAGATTGATAAATTTATAATATTTCAAACCTATTTAAAGAAAAATTTTCTATTAAAAATTCATAAAATCGCAAAACTCTCCACTTTTTAATAGTAATAAAAGGTTTTTGTTAAAAAGAGCGTAGATTTTATAAAAATGGCAGAATGAAAGAAATTTCGTTAGTAAGTACCCCAGCAGAATCAAAATTTCATAAAGTCATAAAGTTACTACTCTATAAATGTATCTTTGAAAACGTTAATTTGATAACAGAAAGATCAATTGAGAAATACTTTGGGAATCGTATAGCGGATATTTATTTTAAATTTCAATCGGGGCAAGAAGTAGTGGTAGAAATTCAAAATTCAAAGATTTCCGTTAAAGAAATTATTAAAAGAAACATCGATTATAATAAGAGAGGGATTTATATTCTATGGATTTTGCATGGAGAGGGAAATTGTGTTGCCGATTCAAAATATCCTCAAGATGTTAAAGAAATAAAGATTAGTTTAGCAGAAAATTTCCTTCATAGAATGTACGGAGGTAGAGTATATTACATTAATTTAGATATTAAAAATAATAAAGCATCTCTTTCAAATCTATTCGCTTTACATTTCTCTAAGCCTTTAAATAAGAAGAGAAGAGATCTTTTTAGAACAAGATATAACAGTTATTTTTTTCGTGATTCAAATTACACAGAAATTCATAATTGGAATATTCTCTGTACTGAATTTTCAAATTTTAAAATAGCGCGATTTTATGATAAGAATATCAAAAGTATACTAAAGGAAAGAATTATTTCCTATTACATTCTTCAAAAGGATAAATTTCATAAAGATAAAAAATTGTATAAAGCAATCTTAAAGCATTTTAAAAAAAAATATGGTCTTTACATGATACTAAATGCTATTATTGAACTAATCAATGAAAATAAAATCGATTTTCATTATAAAATTGCTCGTTATATTCAAAAGGAACTCTTTTAAGACATTATTAATAGAAAATGGTTAAAAATAAGAGAGCAAGAACATATTTGAAAACGTTTTTATGTTTAAACTTTTGAAAATTAACTCAAAAATTTAATAGAGTTTCTGGTATAATCCAATAATCGATTCTAATTAATAATTTTTAATAAATAGCAATAATTTGACATAAATTAGCATTGAAAAAAGTTTATTTAATAATTTTAATCGTTTTCATAGTAGGAGTGGGATTTTTCATAACTTTTATGTTGTATCGCGCTGGATTTTTCTTTAATCCCGGAAATAGGTACGATAGTTCTAATTTAAACTATATGGGAGTATCTTTTGAAAATGAAACAGACATTAATGCATTCAATGAAGGATATAGTGAAAGTAATGCTTGTCCTTGGGGTTTTGAACATAATGGACTTGATTTCTTTTTTAATAATAATTCAAATGTAATCGCAGCAGCTCCAGATCAAGTTTGGGGGATTCAAAAGCATCAGAGTGAGGGTTAAAATAAATATCACATACAGATTTGGATAAAGTTTAATCGTACTACAGAATTAGGATATAATTTTGAACCATGGACAACATTAGAGAGTAATAGAGATAAACAGATAGGTATGTTTAAAGTAAAGGTTGGAGATTGGGTGCAAAAAGGCGACATTATTGCAGAGTTTTTAAGTTGTAATGAATCCGCCCATATTCACTTTGATATAATTGAAAGTGGCAGTAGATATTGTCCAAGTAAATATTTTTCAGCAGATGGTTATACACAGATGATGGATTTAATTCATTCTTATAATCCAACATGGGAACTCTGTTATCCATAGATTCTATCTCTTAAAAAATAACTTTATTCAATACAATTACAAATAATTTGTTAAATTAAAAAAATTCGATAAATTTTTTCACATTTTGATTGATTTATTTAAAAGATTTACTTTAAATTCCTTCAGCTCACACATTTTAGATTTTCCTTTTTTTCACGGGAAAAAAAGATATCTTTATATATTAAAAGAGTCAATAATATTATAACCAACATTTGGTGATGAAGTCGGACAATCATGATATACCAATATATTCTTATACCTAAAGCTGATGAAAGTCGGCTAAATACCTCAACCCTTAACCCTGTTATTAGATAAATACGTCTCCTCTTTTTATAATTTTACAATATCATGATGTCCGATTTTACTTCTTCCTTTTTGGAGTTAATTAGTTCCATAAAGAGAAATCAGAGTAGAAATCTTCGCATAATGATTGTTTAATTCTATTTATTTAATTTCAAAAGTACCATAAAGTATAAAAAAAGATAGTCTATTATTAAATAAGAAAAAAAATTTTTTTGAGTTGAGGTAGAAGTGGTTAAAAGGGTTAAATTAAGTTCGGGTCTGGAGGTTGAATTTGATGAACAAGAACCAACTACTCTGTTTGAAATTATTATTAGTGAGATTTTAATTCCAAGGTATAAAGAAAATGCTGATTGGAATTTAAGTTTAAATATCATCTTAGAAGAGATGAATCGTCTAATAAAAAGGTATGAATTGGGCCCAAAGTTGAAGTTGGGGCTTTTAAACCAAGTAGAATTGCATTTGGATAAAGATATAGAAGAATTAACTGGAACAGCTAAAATTGAAATCTTATTTTTAAATATGGATGATTATGTAGAAGATATAAAAAAATTAATCTGTGCGGGTACTGATAAGCAACAACTAAGAAATGATATGGCTCAATTGGTTTTTCCACTTACGCTATTTGAGTTAGGAGAATTATTTATTTATTTAGGAAAAAGAGCTTTTCTCAAATAAGGAATTGTTAAGTTATTTATTATAAATTGGAACAGATATTAATTTCTAATTTTTTAAAGTTGTTATAGGCCGGGATTGAAGGATATATATCTCATCATTTTCTATTGCCCATTCAATGTCTTGAGGATATTCAAACATTTTTTCGAGGATTGATCCTATTTTATGGAGTTGCAGTAATTGATGATCATTTAAAGAACAAATCCGTTTTGATTCTGGATCTGTTTCAACTAATAAAGTAAAAGATCCCTCTGGATTAGGTATTAACATTTTTTGCTTATCTCCAAGTTCTATTTTTAAAACTTCAAATTTCTCTTTTTTAAGAATTATTAAATCGGGAATTACTGTATTGTTAGTAATCGTTTCTCCTAAACCCCATGTTGAATTAATTAACATTTGATTTAAGTCATTATTTATTACATTTGAAGTAAACAATACTCCTGATACTTGAGGATTTACCATTTTTTGTACTATAACTGCCATTTTTAAGTCTTTTAGGTTTACTTTTTTGCCACTCCGCCGCATTTGAAGGAAATACAATAAAGCTTGAGGGGAAAACAGAGATGCCCAACATTTTTTCATTGAAAGAATGATCTCATTAAAAGTTTTATTACATAAGTAACTTTCTGCTTGCCCTGCAAAAGAAAAATCCTTAGAATCTTCTATATTTGCTGAAGATCTAACCGCAAATGAAACTCTTTCTCCAAATTGTTCATTGTGTTGAGAAAATACTCTTTTTATTTCCTCAGTAATCACCTTTGGTACTTCTGAATCTATAAAAAAATCATTTATTTTATTAGAAAGTTCTAGAACCTCATTAGGAGCATAAGTTTTTTTTAATAAAAGATCAAGCTCATCTTTTAAATGAGATTCTTTTAGAAACTTAGTATAAGAATTGGTGTTAACTATAAAACCTAAAGGCGTTTTTATTCCTAAATTAAATAATTTGATTAAATTTGAGCCTTTTCCTCCTAGCAGGGATTTATTAGGAGTTGTTTTTGAAAATAATTCTACATAAGACATTTTTCAAAGAGAGCTACTGAATTATTTTAAAATTGGGTATTACATTAATCTAAAAGATAGAGAAGACCTTTATCATATCCGTCATGCACAATTTTTGCCTTTTTTCCAGTTAAAAAAGTAATATCATTAGTAAACAATTTGATTCCCATAATGCAAGGGAGACCAAATTCTCTTGAAACTATAGCCAAATGAGATCCTGCTGAACCCGTAGTACATACTGTTCCGGCTAATTCTGACAAAATTGGGCTAAGTGTTGTTATACCTGCATCATCAACGATGCAGATTTTTCCTGAAGCAGTATCAAATAAGTCTATTACGTCTTGAATAGTTTTAATATAAACTAATTCTCCTGTAACTTCTGTTTTAGTGGAGCAAGATAAACCTTCACCGATTTTTTCCATAAAATATTTGCCTATTAAAAGTATAACTAATTCTTATTGATTAATTCTAATCTTTTTTTAATAATTAAATTTTATATAAAAAGTTAAATCTGCTTTATTAATTTAAATAAGATTAAGTTTAAATTAATTATCAAATACAAAAAATTACTTATTGAAAAGAAATGGACATTGAAGAAGCCAATAGATTAATTGCTCATGCCTCAGAACTAGTGGATTATCAAGTTTCAAAAAGGGGGCTTTTAGAAACCCAATTGTTTCCTGTTACTGCTTATATCTGTGTTTCTTTTTATAATGCATATGATATGTTATATGATCTTTTAAAAAGAGTTTCAGAAAAAACTACACCGGAAAAAATGGGTAAAGATAGTAGAAAAATTCTATCAGAAATCCATGCATTAAGCATTTTTTATATTCCTCTATATTATATGGTAGGTAGAATGGGAGAAATCCATAGAAATAATGGTGATTCAAAAAGCGAGAGTGAAGAAAAAAGAAAACAGACGCGGTTTGTACTGGATTTCTGGAAGCGATTGGCTAGTTCCTATTTTCCAGGCGGTAAACTGTCAGTATATGATTCGGATAAAAAAAATCTTGCATTAGATCAAACTGATATTAAATGGGTAAGGAATGAAATTATAGATATTAATAAAGAAGAAGCTATTCAAATAAAAAGAACAATGGCAAATCTTGAGGTTGTATCTTTTCTTGATGAGTGCGAAGCACGGGCTAAAATTTGTGATCATGGTCCTTATAGGGTAAATGAAGATGAGATTATAATCTTTAGAGAAATCTCACATTTATACAATGGTGAAAAACCTCACTTTCCTTGGTCTATTACTGAAGTTAAAGCACCTTTTAGCAATGTTGCTTTTGTCTATAGGTTAAAAGATACAAATGTGGAATTTGATGATTTTGCTACTTTAGAATCGAATCCTATAGACTTTTCAGAAAATATTACAGGCATCGCACTCTTTACTAGAGAAGAAAATCAAGTTAAGCCACTAGAGTTAAATGTATTACCCGCTTTTAGCAATTATGCAGTGAAAGCAAATAAGGAACTATTTTTAAAGTTCTCTAAGTGGGATAGAAAACAGCGATTAATTGCTGGGGCATATGCTTATTGTTATGGATATGCTAGATATACCAATTTTGTAGGAATTACTAATGAGATTAACTGGGATCTCACAGAACGAACAATGAATCGTTATGTGCCCATCTTTATAGAAAATGATTTTGATCCAGGAATCCCAAGACTTTTAAGGAGTAAGGCAAAGAAAAAGAAAGAAGGACCTTCACTATATTTATTTCCAGAGGATTGATTATTATGAAATATAAAAAGAACTCCTCACCTTTAAAAGAAAAGGATGAATATCTTCATCAACCAAATAAGGATTTGAAGTGGAGAGAATCTTATTATTTCAATTGGGCAGATTTAAAAAATCATTTATCAGGTTTTTCAACAATAGGGATTGTACCTAATGAAAAACGTCGCGAATTTGTTTTTTTATTGTTTTTGGAAGATCGAAATGAAGTCTATTATAAAGAACCTAAATTAATTAAATATGAGGATAATATCGATACTATGCTAAAAGAGAAACGTCTTTCTTATAAACTTATTAAGCCATTTAAAATTTGGGAAATTCATTACACATCAAGGAAACTTTCTTTAAACTTAACATTTGAAACTAGATTTCCAACCTATTATTTTGGACAAGGATCATCAGCATCGTGGCATCAGCATTTTGAGGCTTCAGGAACAATCAAAGGAAGTTTAGTTTTTAATGATGGTAAAGAAACATTAATTGACGGTTACGGACAACGAGATAAGAGTTGGGGATTTAGAGATTGGCATCAGTTTAATAAATGGTATGCGGGTCACTTTCAATTTGAAAGATGGTCATGTACTTTCAGAAAAGACTATTATAGAGATAATATTAACCTTTCAGGTCATATATCGAAAAATGATGGAAATATACCACTTTCTCAATTGGAAATAGAAACTGTTAATGATGTTGATAAGCTTCAAAGCCCTATACGAGCAGCTTATAAAATTACAGCTAATAATGGCCAGAAATTTATAATACAAGCTGAGAGAATCAAGAAGGATTCATATATTAGATTTGTAAGAGATTTTCCGGGTGGTTTTACCGAATTATTCGAACAAATGGTTTTTATGAAAAATGAAAATACAGGAGAGATAGGATCGGGAATGATGGAACATTTAAGAACAAAAATGTATGACTAAGAAGGGAATTACCTCTAAAATTAAAAGTTTTAAATAATCTAATATTTAATTAAAAATAATTAAAATACCGCATTTTTTAATAAAACAAAAAAAAGGGAAAAAATTTTATGTGTCAATGGTGTTTTAAGCATGGTGCTGGTCAAAAATGGTATTTAAATGCAAAGAATTATTCTGATGACCTTGCAAAAGAATTGGACTTAGAGGATTATTTAACTGAACAATGGACAACGATGGAACAAATATTTATTAGAAGGATTAAGGGTTTCTCTTCTATAGGCTTAGGGTATAAATTAAAAATGCCACTTATAGGTAAATTTATTAGAAGAGGCGCAGAATCAATGATTCATAGTGAAAAAAAAAATAGGAAAGCATTTCGAGCTGATGGTCATTTCGGTCAAGTTATACCTTTAGAAGATGGTAAAATTATTCTTTCTGAATTAGCAGCTGAACCATTAATTGAAAACTATTGCTTATGTAGATGGATGCAACGCGGTGTTAAAGATGCTTGTTGTATAAATTTTGGATATAATGCTACTGCTATCGAGAAATTTCCACGATTTATTCCAAAAGAGCGTACATTAAGAATAGATCGTGAACAAGCTATTGAAAGACTTGAGGAACATAATAAAAAAGGATATGTAGCTACCGTGTGGTTTCAGCCCGTACCATATGTCTGTGCGATATGTTCTTGCGAAAGCCCTGAATGTGGAGGTTTGCGCTTAACAAACGATTTCGGTTTACATGAAGTATATAAAGCAGAATATATCATCCAGCTAAATATTGATAACTGTCAAGGATGCGGTACTTGTGTAAAAATGTGTCAATTTAATGCTATACGTCTTATTCCTTCAATTGATAGAGTAATCATAGATTATAATAAGTGTATGGGTTGTGGAGTGTGTCGACATGCTTGTAAATATGATGCACTAAGCCTTATTCCAAGAGAAGAATTCCCAGGTTTTGATGGAAAATATTGGTGATCATATGGGTAAGAGAAAAAAAAAAACAAGAATTGTAATCGATTATTCAAAATGTGGAGAAAAAGGTAAAATCGATCCAAGAGATTGTGGAAAATGTTTACAAGTATGTGACCCTTGTGTTTTTTTAAGGCATATGACCTTAGGAGTAAAACCAAAAGACCCATATGATCCACAAGATTGGCGGATTACTGCAGTATGGCCTTCCGTTTGTACAAGATGCTTAAAGTGTGTAGAAATTTGTCCAGAAAAAGCTATTTCAGTTTCATGGTAAAAATTACACAATATATGTTCATTTTTTGAGAAGGTTGATTGGTAAGAGTTACTTATGAATAGTAATTATCCGTTTGAAAATCAAATTAAAGATTTTAAAAAATCCAAATTTAGAGGATATATTACTCATTCTCGATATATTCAGATGCGAGATGGCGTGAAAATTGCAACGGATATTCATTTGCCGCAAAAATTACCTAAAAGTGAAAAAATCCCCTCTGTTTTAATCCAAACTCGCTATTGGCGAGCCTTTAGATTTCGAAAACCAGTTAAATGGTTTATTAAAGAACCTTTTGACCCAAAGATTGTTAAATTAATGACGAGATTTGGTTTTGCGGTAGTTTGGGTGGATGTTAGAGGAACAGGTGCTTCTTTCGGAACTAGATCTTATCCTTTTTCAAAGAATGAAATTAAAGACGGATCTGAAATAATTAATTGGATTATAAAACAATCTTGGTCTGATGGAAATGTATTTGTGTGGGGTAACTCTTATTCAGGAGTAACAGCAGAATTAAGTGCTAGCAATAATAATAATGCATTAAAAGCAGTAATCCCAAAACATAATCCCTGGGATTTGTATCTTCATGCGTGTTTTCCAGGGGGTTGCTTTAATAAAGGTTTTATTAGTTTATGGTCTTCTTTAGGTAAAGCACAAGACCAAACTAGTGGTAATGCCTTATTACAATTTAAATCAGTAAGACCCCTTTTTGCTAAAATTGCTTCAAGGATAGTATATGGTGTGAAACCAGTAGTTGCGAACTCGGAAGACACAACATTACAACAAATCGCTGATATGCATACTGCTAATCATTATCCCATTGAGTATGCTGAAAACGTAATTTTTAGAGATGATAAAATTAAAGTTGATGGTCCAAGTTTGGATGAGATTAGCATCTTCTCTTATAAAGAAACTATTCAAAAAAGCAAGATTCCTTTTTATTGTTGGGGATCTTGGCAGGATTCAGCCACAGCTGATATGGTAATCTCGAGGTTTCTAAATTTTGATATACCCCAAATAGCAATCATTGGAGATTGGGAACACAAGGCAATCCATAAAGCGAATCCATATTTTTCTTCCAAAAAAAGCGTTATTCCCAGTAAGAGTGATCAAATTAAAAATTGGTTAAGATTTTATAGAAATTGTTTGGAAGATAAAATTAAACCAGAAAAGATTCTATTTTATTATACCATGGGTGCAGAAAAGTGGAAAAAAACTAATCAATGGCCTCCAAATAATCAATATTATGAAAGCTTATACTTAGGAGAACATAACTTTTTATCTCCAACCAAACCTCAAAATAAGTCAGGTAAGGATGTATATACGATTAATTTTAAATCAACAACGGGAATAAGAAATCGGTGGTACACGCTTCTCAGTCTTCCAGTAAAATATCCAAATAGAGAAATTGAAGATAAAAATTTGTTGATTTATACAACGAAACCCCTAGAGCATGATGTTGAAATTACTGGGCATCCAATTATAACATTATACATGTACTCTACCCATGAAGATGGAATGATATGTGCATACTTAGAATTTATAGATAAAAAGGGCAAGATTTATTGGATAACAGATGGGCAATTACGATTAATTCATCGAAAAATTTCTTTAAAAACGCCACAGTATAATTTTCCAACTCCTTATCACTCATATAAAAGAGAAGATTATTATCCGCTAATTCCTGATGAATTGGCAGAAATAACGTTTGCATTATATCCCACTTCTATCTTAATTCGAAAAGGATTCAAACTAAGATTAGCTATTGCTGGAGCTGATAAAGATACTTTCGCACGATATCCAGAAAAAGGAATACCTACAATAAAAATTGAAAGAAATAGTATTAATGCCTCTTATTTACAACTTCCTATTGTTAAAATAGGTTAATAGTAATGATTTTACTTATTTAAAATTAACAATCTTAGCTGTATCATATAAGTAGCTAAAATAATAATTTGCTGCTGGGCCGAATGCAATATGGTCAGTAACAACCCCAAAATAACTAAGCTTTTTAAAGAATTTCTGAGTTAAAATGATAAAAGCATCTTCTCCTTCATCCATAACAATACTAATCCCAAACACTTGATCTCTTGATTTAATTTCAGAAATTTCTTGATATTTTTCTAACAGATCCATAAAATTACTCTTTTCTAAAACTTCGTCTTCAATTAAGATTTTTATATCAATTACTCCACGAGCTCTTGCTTTTTTTATATCATCGTAAAATAATTCTAAAAATTCATATTCTGGACATACGAGATATATTGAAGTTTTTGCCATATTTATCAAAGCTAAACCTCTATTTACGCAAACATCTCTACCTCTGTGGATATATAATGCAATTTTGATAGGAGTATCATGAGATTGATAAATAGGGGTAAGAGTGTGAATAATTTTATTCGAATGATCATTAAAATTATCGTTATATTGCTTCTTAGCAATAACCAATGCTTCATCAGGGCTCTTAGCAAAATATCGACTAGGTCTACTTTCCTCCTCTTTAATTATCCACATTTTTTCCTTCTCTAACTGTGTTAGGATGTTGTAGATACGAGAGTAGGGTACGCCGGAAGCCTCACTCAATTCCCGAGCATCCATCGGTCCTTTACTTATTAAGGTAAGATAGATTGAAATTTCATAATCAGTTAAACCAATAGCACGCAGCGACTCTTTAACATTCTCAGGAATTTCTTTTGACATTATACTACACCTTTAAACAAAATCGTGTAATTTAAGAGGTTTTGAGCCTTTATAAGAATTTTGTTAATTAATAAATTAAAGTTTTCCATCCTATAAAAGATATTCTTATTAGTATTACATAATTTCTTATTTTTTATTAAACCCGTGCCGGGTAAGTCATCTTGTGACTAAAATTTTCTCACAAAACTCATTCTTTATGATATAAATAGTCTTAAAACCAAACTTGGGAAAATAGAATAAAAGCAAGTTCATCCCCCTCCACCATTCTCACTAGGAGCAAAAGTTACAACTAAATAATAGATGACAATGGCAAAAGTAATAATTAATATTATGGTAACGATAGTAAGTAGAACTTTTTTGTTTTTTCTATTTTCTAGAAATTTTAAGGGCATATTGATCTCTTTGTTTAATTTTTAATGATATTTTTTTAAGATACATGAAATATTAAAATTTGCCATAACTTTTTTTCAGGTTAGGTATTGAAATATGTCTTAAGGAATTGATCTCTTAAAATTTTAGGATTTTCTTCATTTTTTAAAACAAAATTCTCATATTTACGATAAAGAACTAACATATCATCATATAAGGGTTTATATTTCAAATTTGGGGTGACAAGATCACTTTGTTGATTATTTAATACCGCAAGAGCGATTTCTTGCCAACTCTTTTTTTGTTTAGTAAAATCATAATAACTTTTAGCACATCGGAGAGCAGCGCCTAAAGCCGCAGAATCTGTAAGGCCAAATTGACGTATATTTATCCCAAATATGTCTGCTGCGATCTGTAATATTTCTCGATTTGCAGAACCGCCCCCAGTTGCATAGATTTCTTTTGGTTTTTCTTCTATCCAAGCGGAATGGAGTCTCATTGATAAAAATTGTGATTCAATTATCGCTCTAACATTTCCTTCCAGATCATTTTCATCAAACCCAAAGCGATATACTTTAGGTTCTAAGACAAGAGGGACAATTTCAGGCAAAAAATAGGGAAGCATTATTTTTCCATAATTACCAGGAGGCGTTTTTTTTAGAACTTCTGAAAATTTTTTCCAATCCAAATTAAAATGATTTTTTATATTTTCTCTCGCTAATGAACCATTTTTATAACAGATTAGGCTCATATAATCTCCTGTTGGAGCTCCAAATACATGCCCTTCTCCCTTTAAATCTACATATAATTTCTTCATATAGCTGAAATATGTATCACTTGTTCCTAAACTAATTGCTACCTTTCCTTTATCAATAAGTCCAAGACCAATTAAACTATTGGGATTGTCACCTGACCAAGGAATTAGAATAGTTTCTTGCGAAAAACCATATCTTTGAATAAAATAAGGAGATAATTTTCCAATGATATTATAAGAATGAGTAAGAGGAGGTAACTTTGATTTTAGGTTTGGAGCGGTAGCTTCCATGGCACGATCATCCCACTTTTTTGTTTTAATATTCATTAAATTCATACCTGCTCCATCCCCGTGATCGATAGGGGAATTTTTACCTAATAAAATGGATGACATAAATGAACTAACAAGGTGAATCACTGATGTTTTAGTATATTTCTTAGGAGATTGTTGATAAAATTTCCTAATTTGTGGTCCAGAAAACCTTTCAAACGTGTTTGAGCCAGTAAGATTAACTATAGCCTCTAACCCTCCAATTTTTTCCCTAATTTCGTTGCATTGTTTAGTTGTGCTTGAATCCATCCAAACTGGACTAGTTTCTCTTGAAAATACTCCTTTCAACTGCTCTTTTAAAGATTTTTTAGAATTTAAAGACTTTAGTATGTCTTCAAAAGAAGAATTTAAATATACCGTACCATGTTGTTGTCCTGAACCTGAAACGGCTCTAATTTTTTCTATGGGTTGTTCTGCCTTGACAAGTTTATCAAAAATTACTTCTAAAGCTTCCACCCACATTAAGGGGTTTGAATGAACAATTTTACCTTCTTCATAAATATATACTCCATTTTGAGTATTATATTGAGGTAAATCATCATCAAAATTAATACTACACTTAAAAATGATATTATAGGAAGAAAAGTCAATTAATATTCCGGTTAAGCTCTGAGTCGAGGAATCAATCCCTAGAAAATAATCGGACATAATTCTAGTAATTTTTTAGGAATTAAAGAAATTTATTTAAAAAAATATTATTTTATATTATATTTATATTATATTTAAAGAATTAATAAGGAGAAGAGAAAAAATGAGAGAGAGAGGATTCATGGGCTTTTTTTAATATTGCTCATTTTTCTTTAGGTTATATTATATTTTCATTCTATCTCGCTATTTTTTATTGGATAATCATTTTAAATTATTCTGGGATTAAAATATTAATATAAAATGCTCAAATTTGGTAATTTTTGAGGTTTTTTATAAATTAATTGAAATTTTGACAAAAGTTTAAAAATCAAAATGTTGAAATATCATATTCTAATTGATTTTTATCGACAAAATCAATTTTTTTCGAAATCATTTTAATTATTTGGAGACCAATAAGCAAAAAATTTAATACTAAATTTTCACAATCATTAAATAGATATTATCATTTTAATAAAAATTAATAAATGAAGTTTAAGAGGTAAAAAGGAAAAATGGACGTCATTGATTTAAAGATCTTAGAAGAATTGAAGGATAATAGTAGAATCTCATTTAATGATATTAGTCAACATGTAGGAAAAACTGAAGCTACTGTTAGACGTCGTGTTAAGAAGCTTGAAGAAGAGGGAGTTATAAAGAAATATACTATAGAATTTACTGTTAATTCAAAGCCTAAAACTCGTGCCACTGTTAAGATTGAGCCTGATTTCAAAGAAATAAAAACAATAATGAAAGAGTTAAAAGAAATTGAAGAAATTACTGATATATGGAGATTGAGTGGTGATTGCGGTCTTTTCATAAAAGTAGAAATCCCCACTATAGAACAATTCAACCCACTTATCGAAGAAAAGATCTCTCAAATAAAAGGAGTAAAAATAATGGAAACCTGTTTTATAACCGACATTATTAAATAGGTTTTATTAAACATCTTCATTTTATCTTTTTTTAGAAATATGTTTTAATAGAGATTAATTTTAGAAATCATTATATGAAAATTAATTTTAAAGAAACAAGAGATATAATAACGAAATCCAATATCCCTGAAATTGATTACGTTATTAATCCTTATACTGGTTGCCAACATGGATGTATTTACTGCTATGCTGAATTTATGATTCGTTTTACTAATCATAAGGGTGATAAATGGGGAGAATTTTTAGATATCAAACAATTTGATTTAAAGAAAATTAAACCTCAAAAGTATGATAATAAGAGGATTTTACTAAGTTCAGTCACAGATCCTTATATTCCTTTAGAATTAAAGTACCAAAATACTCGTAAAATATTAGAAAGTTTAATTGGAACCAAAGCAGAAGTCTCTATTCTTACCAAATCCAAATTCGTAATTAGAGATATCGAGTTATTCAAAAAGTTTGAAAACATTGAAATTGGTATATCAATTAGTACTTTAAATGAAAATTTTTGTAGAGTGATTGAACGAGGAGCGTCTAAACCAGTTGAAAGATTAAATGCATTGAAAAAGGTTTACGAGAGTGGGCTTAAAACCTATACTTTCATATCCCCTTTTTTTCCGAAAATTACAAACTTTAGAGAAATTATTGAAAAAACGTTGGATTTTACAGATTCTTATATGTTTGAAAATTTAAATTTTCGTCCTCATAATATTCCCAGAATAATGAATGTAATAGAGCAATATTTCCCCGAACTTCTTACCGTGTATAAAGAATTAAGAAGGGATCGTACTTTATGGGATGTAATTGCTAATGAGATTAAGAATTATTGTGATGAGAGAAAACTTAATTATTCTATTGAATTTCATCATGGTGGATTTTCAAAAACCTAATGTTCTTACTGTTATTTTAAATTGTAAATGAAATAAAAATAGTTAGTTTACCAATTTGTAAAAAGAATAATTAGAGTTGAATTTTATAAAGCTAATTTTTAAATTATAAACGATTTAATAATAAATATTTGTTTTATTATTTTAATTAACAATTATAAAAAGAAGATGGAAATGGCTATTAAAAAAGGAGACATTATTAAAGTTGAGTATGAGGGAAAACTAGAGGATGGGACGATTTTTGATAGTACCGAGTTGAATGAAGGAATTCCTTTAAAATTTGAGGTAGGGGCAGGTCAATTAATACCGGGGTTTGATAATGCTGTAGTAGGTAAAGAATCGGGTGATGAATTTGATATAATGCTACACCCTACGGATGCTTATGGCGAGATTGACCCAGTATTAGCCCAAACAATATCTCGAGATGATTTTCCGGAAGAAATTGAACCCGAACCCGGGATGATGTTGCGTGTAAATGCTCCCAATGGAGCATATTCAATTGCGTGGATCAAAGATGTGGATGATGAATTTGTAACAATTGATATGAATCATCCATTAGCAGGAAAAATACTTAATTTTAAAATTAAAATATTAGAAACGGGTTGTGAACCTGATCCACCGGATGTTTGTGGGTGTGGATGTGGTGGAGACCATGAACATTAGACTAGTTATTAGAGTGAGCTAATTTCATAAATTACATAACCTTTCAATTTTTTTAATAAAAAGATTTATTCTTTACATATCTCAATTTTTGCATATTAGTCTTATTCAAAAACAATTTAATTTATTTATTTATAACGACTTTAATATTTATAATCTAAACTCCCCATATATTTGAAATATGAGCTATAAATTTACAAAAGAAGAATTAGAAGAACTTTTAGTTGATTATAATAAAATCGTTCTAAAAGATTTTGATCTTCCTTCAAAAGTCTGTATTTGGGACGAAACTTTAAGAGATGGAGAACAAAGTCCATCGGTTTATCTTACCTTAAATGAAAAGATCCATCTAGCTAAACTATTAGATGAGATTGGAGTAAAAATCATTGCGGTTGGGTATCCCGCCGTATCAGAATCGGAAAAAAATATTGTAAAAACAATTGTTAATGAAGATTGTAAAAATGCCTCAATAGTTGGAATTGCTCGACCAAAAAAAGAGGATATTGATGCGTGCATTGATGCTGACCTGAAAGAAATTGTAGTCTTTATGCCCATATCACCAATATTTATGAAAACATTAAAGCTAACTGAGAGTGAAGAATTAGATCAAATAAAAAACGCAATATATTATGCAAAAGAAAATGGTTTTAAAGTTAATTGGGTGTCTGAAGATGGAACAAGAGCAGAATTTGACCATATAAAGAATGTTTTCCAAACCGCGATAGAAGCAGGAGCTGAAAGAATTGTACTTGGAGATACAGTAGGAATATTAACACCTGCTTCTACTTCATATTTGATTAGACGAATTAAAGCGGAAGTAATTGAACCTTTACATAAAGAGGTATTGATGGGGATTCATACACATAACGATTTCGGGTTAGCTGTTGCGAATACAATTACAGGGGTTTTTGAAGGATGTAAATATCCTCATACCTGTATTAATGGGTATGGTGAGAGAGCAGGAAATGCTGCATTAGAAGAAGTTGCTACGATTCTTGAACGTATGGGGATTCACACAGGTATAAATTTAACGAAATTACCAGAATTAAGTAAAATATGTGAAGAATATTTTTGTAAACCTCTTTCACAGTATAAACCAATAGTAGGAGAATATGCATTTTCACATGAAAGTGGACTACATATAGCTGCAATTTTGGCACATCCGTTAACCTATGAACCAATTAATCCTCATATGGTAGGGAGGAGACGAACATTTTATTTAGGGAAATTTTCTGGATCTCAATCTATCTTACATGCTTTAAAGCAAAAAATTAAAGTTTTAGATTTAGATATACCTGATGAAATAATTAAAAAAATTGTTTTAGAGGTAAAAAAGAAACATGAAGAAACTTCAAAGGAGGATTTAAAGAAATCTTTTCATATAATTAAGCAGGAACTGAAGAAGATTACAAAGGGAGTGGGAGATAAAGAATTTTTTGAAATTGTAAATAAATATGCTCAACCTTATGTTCCAGAAGAATTTAAACCTAAAAAATAGGAGATATTTATAAAAAAATTTAGTTATAATAATTTATTGATTTCCTCTATTCTATCCTGAGTTTTCTTTAAATCTTTTTTTAGTTGATCAATTCGTTTTTCATAATCTTTTTTATCAATTTGCCCTGCTTTATGTTTTTTTTCTATGAAATCTAATAAATTTCGAACAGAATTTACTTTACCTTCTAACCCTTCTCTCTCCGCAATCAGGTCCTTTTTCTTACGCTTTTTTTTCTTAGGTTTAGGAACAGGTTTCAACTTTACATTTTCATCAACAAGGGGTAATCCTATAAAGTTTTCGTCATATTTATCTGCTAAACTTTCGGGTTTTGGAGGCAATTCTGTAAGAGAGGGTTCAATTGAAGCTTGTAAATCAAGGAAATCTTGCACAGGTGGTGCTTTATACGTTTTAGGCGGTTTTAAATTAGATTCATTTAATTGCGGTGTTCCAATAGGAGTTTCATATTGTTGATAAGTTTTAGAATTTTTTAATTCGGAACTTTCATCTTCAGAAGCGAGAGTGATTCGGATTAATTTATCAATAGTAGTTTTTATATTATCAATTTGTTGCTGAAAAATCTTTAGTAGATCAATTAATTCACTTTTTTTTGATATTTTCATAGTATAATCAATATCAAAATTTCTCTTTTCAACAAATCCCGAATCAAAAGAGCTTGAATGATATTCTGCAGTCTGATTTAAATTTACTTCTTCATAAGGTGTAATAACGGGGATTGCTCCATTTGATCTTAATTCCATCCGGTAATCAGAGATTAACCAGTTGAAAATATTAAAAGCTAGATTTGGATGTTCATCACAGTTAAATCCACCCCCTACTTTATCTCTGAACATTTCGTAACTTCCAATCGCACACACTCTTCCATTATCCGGTTCAGTAACACATATTAAAGGTGAAGAGAATGGCTCAGAGGTTTCATTAGAGGAGGCCACAGAAAATGCATTACCTAATACCGTAAGAGAACATCCTGAACGGTAGCAAATAGACGCAATCCCATTAGTAATGGGATGAGGAGGAATAAATGAAGTTATAATGGGTAAATTTTCCATTCCCAAATTATAAGTCTCATCCAAAACTTGATCATTTTCAAATACAATTCCAAATCTTTGACTTAACTCACTTAAATTACTATTTCTTCCCTTATCGCCTCCTGCGTGAGATAATAATAATAAACCTCCACCATCTTCTCGTACCCAGTTTATTATTTCCGATATTTCCATGGAGGTTATTTTAGCGAAATCAGGGCAAACAAAGATTAATATATCGAATGGTTTTAAAGAATTTTGAGTAATCGGAGTTTCTAGAAAATTATAGCAGATAAAATCATTATTATTTAAGAAATCCCTCAATTCTGTAAGATTTTCATCAATTTTACCTCGCGGTTTGTGAGCTATGTCAAAAGCAATATTATACGGCATATTAAATCCTTACTATATTTAATTAAATTATTTATGCAATCAGAATCTTGTGATTAATATTAAATAGTTAAACCTTACTAAAATAATATTCTAATCAATTAAATAAATAATTTTAAAAGTATCCCCTCAACATATAGTAGAACAAAATTTTTTTCTTTAGAAATTTGTATTAATAAATACTTTTATCTCCAATAATTAAATTATCTTTACTTATATTTTCTATTTGAGCATTACTTCCTATAATAGAGTTACCAGATATAAGATTTCTTAAAATCACCCTCTCTTCTATTACACTATTTTCAATTATGCAGTTTTCAACGTATGAACTCTTTCCAATAGACACATATGGTCCAATTACAGAATTTATAATCTTACTATTTTTCCCGATATATACAGGATTTTTGATAAAGGATCGCTCAACGATTATATTTAGGTTTTGGAAATCTTCTTTTTTTATATAATTTTGCTCTAACAAAAATTTATTTCCATTTAAAAGTTCAGAAGGTCTTCCAAAATCTAATATCCCTTTATTTAATTTAACGGCTGCAATCTTAAATCCTTCATTTACTAGATCTTGTAAACTTTCTGTTAAGAATATTTCTCCTGAATCGTCATTTCTTTTTTCTATATACTTTTTAATATGGTTAAAGAGAGCTAGTGTTGCAGTATTTGAAAATGCATAAATACCCGCTATAGCTAAATTAGATACATATTTAAGAGGTTTTTCAATCAATTTTTCAATTATAGAATTATTATCAATTGTTACTATTCCATAAGAGCTAGCATCTTCTTTTGGAACTTCCATAACTGTAATTATCCCGTCGACACTAGATTCAAAATAGCGATACATGATATAAGAATAATCATCAATTGGAATCATATCTGCTAAAAAAATTAAGGATCCTTCTCTTTTGTCCTCTTCTTTTGTTTTAATGTTACTATTTTTAAATCTTTGATTAGCTAAAAATACCGCTTCCCCTAAACCCCAAAAGTAAGGTATATCATCATTGTAACCACGAGGAACTTGTTCAATAAAAGTTAATTTAAATTTTTTTTGATATTTTTTTTTTACAAAATCTGTGATTTGTCTTTTTTTATACCCTACTATTAGAATTAATTCTGTATCTGGTTCAAAGGTACTAGTGAATTTATTAAGGATATGTTCTAGAACAGTCTTTCCAGCTACATTGATAAAAGTTTTTGGTTTACTCAGAGTGAAAGGTTTAAGCCTTGAACCAATACCTGCACAAGGTCCAATAATTTTCATTTTGCTCTGTTTTTATCTCAATTTTATTTTAAAAATACTTAATACCTAATAAAATTTGGACTTATCTGAATCAAATATTCTTTGAAGATAGCCAAATAGTAAATCAAGTCCGCTATCTTCTTTTACCGTGCAAGGAATCAGTTCTGAAGTAGAACCTAATTGAATAAAAACATCTGAAATTAACATAGATAACTCTCTAATCAACCCACTTTCCCGTTCATTGGTAGAATCTTCTAACGCTTGAAAATCTTGGCTCCAATTAATAATAACCTCAATTTGTTCTTCACTCAATAAATCTACTTTTGATAAGACATTAATTTGAGAGATATCCCTAAATCTAAATTGTACTGAAGCGGCTAAAAGTAAGGTTGATATAAACCCATTAGGTCTAAGGACAAAATTGGAGTCAAATAAGAACGATACCGCTTTTTGAATAGAACCAAATCCTAGCGAGCTTGCAATTAATGGCCCTGTTTCTCGAAAAGCAAAAAGCTCAAGTTGTCCTGCTGTATCAACAAATATCCAATCTGCATTATATTCATCAATTTCTTCTTTTAAGTCATCCAGAAAATTCACCATTAAATCAGAAGCTAAAATCATAGCACCATTTGGTCCCAAACTATATTCTTCCATAACTTCTTCAAGTACAATAAAGTCCCTTATATCTATATCTGGGTTATAAGGTAAAATTTTAGATCCTGGATCCAAATTTAGAATAATAGCAGAAATTTCAGGATCTCTATTTATAACGTATTCTTTTAATTCACCTGTCATAGTAGATTTACCGCTACCGGCTGTTCCTATAATATAGTTTAAAAGAATTGTATTTTACCTCAATTGAATTTAATTACCTCTTTTGTATCTAAATATTTGAAAACAATTAAATATTTTTTATTAAATAAATTGTAAAATTTAGTCTTTAATTCGGAGGATTTAGCTAGTTGTATCAAGATTTTTAATGGAATCATACCTAGTTTGGTTTTTTCAAATTTTCAAGGGAAGCTTTCTCATCTTGTTGCTTTTTGAATCTCCTTATTTGATTTTCAATCGCAATTTCTTCTTTCTTTTTTAGGTCCTCTTCATTTAACGTTAACTTTTTGAGTTCTTCTTCACTCATAGGTTTTAAGATGTCTTTAATGCTAAAAGTAGAATTTTTCTCAACAATTTTTTGAAATATTGATTTCATCTCTTTAATAACTAACATTTTAGCTGAGGAGGTTTGGTTTTGCATTAGATTAGGGTTTGAAGAGGGCAGTCTAATTCTTTCAATTCCCTCTCCTTGAGTTCTCCTTATAACAGGGGCAGGAGGAAAAGAAGTTATATTGTTAAACGACATGCTTTTTAAAATTACCGCTAAATTTTTTAACTGGTCTTCGATATTCTTAAGAGATTTATTACTCTCAAAAATCATTGAAAGAAGCGAGCTATTTTCAGAAACATTTTCAAACTTCTTTTTTTCATATACTATAGTCCGTTTTTGCTCATTTTTCTCAAAATCAGTTTTAACTTCTTCATAAAATTTTTCTTGAGTAAAAGAACTATTAATACTATTATTCGAAGTTAAATCTACATATTGGTAACCCGCGTAACAATCATCGTTAACAGAAATTTCTGACATATTAAATGATTCTCTGAAAGTATGTTTTATTCGTTTACCTGTGTATAAAAAAATCACTAATTGTAAAATTTTAATCTGCAAATCTTCAATACTTATTAATTGATCTAAATCAATAGAAAAAGATAAACCATCATCTGAATGATAAATATCTTTAATCGATACAAGATAAGGTGGATCTTTATAGTAAATTTCTTGTTTAGATATTTCAAATTTTAGATTCAAGCGTTTAATCTTATCTGGGAGATAAAGTTGCTTTTCTTTTTGATCTTTTGTGAATTCTAAAAACAATTTATTTTGGTCGTCCCAAAAAACTTGGAACAATTCCATTTTGAGTAATTCTCTTAATTGTTTGCTTTAATCCTTCAATTTGATTAGGTTATAATAATAACGCAATTTTTTCTTAAAAAGTAAGCCACTTTATCAAATTAATAATTTATGAGGTTTTTTCGAGGGGTTTAAATAAGGGTTAAAAAAAAGCTCTTAATTATTTTCCAATACTTGCCATTAATTATTTAATTTAGAAAGATAATAAATGGGTTTGTTAAATTTAAGTTTAAAGTAATCTATTTCTTCCTGCGAATGATCTCCAATATAATTTTTTACATCCAAAACCAATATGGCTTCTGTATCACTTAACTTTTTTAAAGCAATTTCTTGCAATTTTTCCCATTCTTGAGGCGAGAACCTATTTTTATTCAGTAAGCCGTCCACAGAACAGATTGAAACCAATTTATTATAAAGGATCTGCAAGATAGATTCAATTTCTATAAAATAGTTTTTAAATCGAGCTGATCCAACTAAAAATATCTTAGTTTCTTTTATTTTAGAAAAATTAAATTCCATATATTTATCCAAGAAATTCTTATTAAGCCGTTCTTTTTTCATAATAAATAATAATATTTAGATCTATTTAACTCTCTCATGAAATTAAATACGCTGTACTTGGAAGATAATCTTCAGGTTTTGAGGAAGTTAAATTCTAAAATAATAGATTTAATCTACATTGATCCTCCTTTTTATAGTGGAGTTGATTATAAAGAGTTTTCTGATCTATGGAACTCTTTAGAAGAATATTTGGGATTCATGAAGGAAAGAATCATTGAAATGCATCGAACTCTAAAAGAAACGGGAAGCTTTTATTTGCATTGTGACGTAAATGCAGTTTATGAGTTGAAAAGGTTATGCGATAAAATATTTGGGAGTAATCTCTTTCGGAGAGAAATTATATGGAATGTTGGAAGCGTTTCTGGATTTAAAAGTCACGTAAAAGGATGGGTAAGACAACATGATACCATTCTTTATTATACTAAATCCGACAAATTTACATTTAATAAACAGTATATCCCATATAGAGAGGAATATATCAAGCAGATGTTTAGATACGAAGATGAGAACGGAAGATTATATAGAAAACGGCGTGGAGGTAAACAATATTTAGATGAAAAACCGGGAAAATTAGTTGGAGATGTGTGGAATGATATTTATTCCTTCCAAACAACAACAAGATCAAAGGAATATTTAGGGTATCCCACTCAAAAACCAGAAAAATTACTTGAACGTATAATATTAGCATCTTCAAATGAAGGAGATATTGTTGGAGATTTTTTCTGTGGAACTGGAACAACACTAATCGTAGCTAAAAAGTTTAATAGAAAATGGATAGGAACAGATAATAATCCAAACGCAATTGAGTTGTGTAAAACAAGGTTAAATCTACAATAAAATCAATCTTTTTTAAT
>Ga0209427_10001935_pt1 | contig 24133 bp, 19 predicted proteins | sample DeeMarSWOR136_30_FD_187465 | JGI IMG/M metagenome (GOLD analysis project Ga0209427, IMG submission 187465) | Marine sediment microbial communities from White Oak River estuary, North Carolina - WOR-1-36_30 (SPAdes) (version 2) | ecosystem: Environmental > Aquatic > Marine > Intertidal zone >...
TCAAATAGGCTTATGCCAGCATAATTATTTACAATCTTATTATTTGTTATTAGATTGCCACCAGAGGATTCCATGTAAAAGCCTGTAACAGAGTTTACTATAGTATTATCGTTGAATTGGCTGCCATTACTAATCTGACATCCATAGGAAATTTGTACATCATCAATTCGATGATAAGCATTTGCACCCCCTGTGGCTGCGGTGAATCCAAATCCACCAAAACTTCTGTCGATAACACCGTTCCATATGAATAATGGATTTTCCATATCATCTACAAAAACATATATATCATTTGTATCTACGATAGTTTTAACATGGTGCCAGATATCATCATCCACTCTGTCATCGTTCATCCAAGCAAGATGATTACTTACTGAATCCTTAATAAGGGCAATGTGCTCATAGCTTGGGTCACCACTGTTATACCAGTGGTCTAATTCAATGCCGTAACCTGGGACATTACCTGTGATGTCAACGAAACCAAGACTTCCTCCGCCCTCTGGTGTGTACCCAGTTTGCTTATAGAACATACAGACTAAACCATCGGCTCCACCACCACCAAGACCACCGATTTGATAGTCAAACTCAACAATGAAATTTTTAATAATGGTTTCTTCAAACCAAATTTGTCCACATTGGCCATCTTCATTAGGTGTTAACTCAAGGTATCCTCCTGTCATGGTAGCACTGCCATAATATGTCCACATGCCGGTATCAGTACTAAAATCATCATAAAAACTAGCTGCAACGCCAAGGGAATAAACACCAATAAAACAATTATCAAAGAAACAATCAGAAATTATGTTGTTATTCACATAGTATGTTGCAATACCAATGTAGCATTGGTAAAACATAGTTTTCTTAACAGTGCAATTGTTAACACCATCAAACCATATACCTGCATTAGCTAATGGTATATCCCCGCTATTTTGTATTGTGAAACTGCTGATATTGACCCCATTAGCAGAAATATTAATAATATCTCCATTCCAATTCCCATCGATAACAGTGCTATTTCGATCTTCACCTATCAAATCAATGGTTTTATCCACAACCACATTCTCATTATAAGGAGAAGAATCATCATAAACAAACACTGTATCACCACAACTTGCATTATCAATGGCATCTTGAATACTCGTGTAGTTATTAGGTCCAATCCCACCTACAAATAAAATATTATAACGAGGATTGAAATTCATAAAATTATCTTGTGATGCGTGTCTTTCTACAATAGTACTTCCCATAGATGGTATAACACTTGCTACAGCAAATAAAACAATTATTCCTATAACCAGGCTTTTTTTATACAAACTTTTTTTCACGAAAAAATCCTCCCAATAAAGTGTTATATTTGTAATATCATAAAGATATATAAATTTTATCTATTAATACTATATTTATAAAAATAATTTAAATCCATTATCTGAGTTTTTAATTATGACAATTGTAACAATAAAAATAATAGATTTTTTTGGAAAAAATAGTGCATAGACAAAAACAATAAAATCTCCAATTCGAATTAAAATCTTAATAACATGTAATTCCGTTCAAAATCCGATGCTTTTTTCCACGCTAAATGATTTCAAAATAAAACGTTTTTTCCCCATATTCTACAGATTAAAACAATATTTTTATTATCCTACTAACTTGTTCAAAATTTGGTATATGACATAAACAAAATCCAGCATCTGGGAAATTGTCAATAAAATATTATTTAAATTTCATTAATTTTACATCAACCTTAAATGAACCATAATTAAATAAATCATCCATTCTATCAATCAAGTAATCATTTAATTTTTTAGAGTACACCCCCCACACAATTTAACCTTTTACATTTTCTTATCCATAGCTTATTAACAAAAAACTCTGATTTCCAATAATATTCATTTAAAAATAATAAAAATTGAGAATGAAAACGAAACAGAGCCGTTATCAGTTTCATTTTCACCATTATAATTAAATACTTGCGGAGAATAGTAATAGCATATATATGATAAATCAATTAGGTGTCTATAATGACGCAAATTTCTGAAGCAAAGAAAGGTAAAAAAACAGAGCAAATAAAAAATATCTCAAAAAATGAAAATATTGATGTAGAAATTATAAAAAGACGAGTTGCTTCAGGAAGAATTGTTATTCCATTTAACCCAATTCATTCTCCAAAATCTTTAGGGATAGGAAAAGGTTTAAGAGTCAAGATAAACACAAACATTGGAACTTCAAGAGAGCATTGCGATATAAAAGAAGAGGTCGAAAAAGCAAAAATCTCTTTAGAAGCAGGTACACATGCCGTTATGGATTTATCAACAGGTGGAGATCTTGATAAAATTCGAAAATCTCTCCTTGACATTGTAGATGTACCTTTTGGAACTGTGCCTATTTACCAAACGGGAATTGAAGCTATTGAAAAACATGGTGCGATAGTAGACATGACTGAGGATGATATGTTCAACAATTTTGAAAATCAAGCAAAACAAGGTGTTGATTTTGCAGTTGTACATGTTGGTGTTACTAAAGTGAGTGTTGAAAGACTGCAAAGACAAAACCGACTCATCCCTATGGTTTCACGAGGAGGATCATTTCATATGGCTTGGATTTTACATCATGAAGAGGAAAATCCTTTGTATAGAAATTTTGACTATCTTCTTGAAATTGCGGGAAAATATGATGTAACCCTTAGTCTTGGTGATGGTATGAGATCCGGTGCTGTGTACGATTCCAATGATAGAGCAAAATTTCAGGAACTACTAATTATTGGAGAACTAGTTGATAGAGCACGAGAAAAAGGCGTTCAAACAATGGTAGAGGGACCAGGACACATGCCATTAAATGATATTCAACCAAATATACAAGTAATGAAAACTGTAACAAATGAAGCACCTTATTTCGTCCTCGGTCCATTAGTTACAGATATTGCTCCAGGACACGACCATTTTGTTGGAGGAATAGGAGGAGCGCTTGCAGGTCTAGCTGGTGCTGACTTCCTATGCTATCTTACACCCGCAGAGCATCTTGCTCTACCAGATAAAAATGATGTTAGAGAAGGTGTTATTGCAGCAAGAATTGCAGCACATGCAGCAGATATTGCAAGAGGGATTGATAAAGATATGGACTTTAATTTCAGTAAAGCACGGGAAGACTTAAATTGGGAGAAAATGTTCAAACTCTGTATTGATCCAAAAAAAGCCAGAGAATATCGAGATAAACGTTTACCACTTGAAGATACAACAGCATGTTCAATGTGTGGAAAACTTTGTGCTATTGAAATGGTAAATAAATACTTGAAAAAAAAGTAAAAACCATTTACTATTTCCTGGTACTAGGATATATAAAGAGCTTTTTTAATAACACACTATTATGATTCCAATCATTTTAGCGCTCCCAGTATTCATTGTTGGAGTTTTTCTCCTTTGGAAAGGATCAGACATACTTGTAGAAGGTACATCCAAAACTGCAATTCATCTTGGTGTCTCTTCACTAATTATATCCGTTATAATTGTTGGATTTGGAACTTCTGCACCAGAATTTGCAATATCTGTTGGTGCTGCAATTCAAAACAATTCAGATATTTCATTAGGAAATATCGTTGGTTCATGTATTGCTAATCTCTTTCTTGTACTTGGTATTGCATCCATTATTAGACCAATAAATATCAAAAAAAACGTAATAAGAAGAGAATTTTTAATAATGCTTGGTGCTACTTTAATTCTCTTCATCTCAGCATATTTTGGTTTACTCGATGAGTACCGTTGGTTTGGAGGAATTATTTTTCTTATATTTTTTGTAATCTTTGTCATATTTTTTATTATGTGTGCAAAAAACGAAAGAGTTAAACAAAAAGAAGTTGCTTTTAATAAAACCCGGAAGCATATAATTTTCATTGTATTAGGAATAATTGGTGTTATTGCTGGGGCATGGCTTTTAATTGAATCAGCTGTTGTTATTGCTGATTTTTTAGGTATTCCAACTTTTGTAATTGCACTTTCATTAGTTGCAGTTGGAACTTCGGTTCCTGAACTTGTTGTTTCATCTATGGCTTCATATAAAAAAGAATCAGATATCGCTGTTGGTAACGTCCTTGGATCCAATGTTTTTAATATACTTTTAATTCTAGGTTTTGCTGCATTATTCATACCACTAAAAGCTACAATATATGTTGATCATCTATTGATTTTATTGGGAGTAACTATTTTTATGTTTCCAATCCTTGATATTGGAAAACTTATATCAAGAAAAAAAGGAATAATTATGTTAATTATATATTTTATTTACTTATGGTATATATTTTTTTATCTTTGATAAAAAATCAAACTCTATAAATAGCTAAAAATCATTTCTTAAAATGTATGAACCAGGATAAAAAGTTAAAGATTAAAGATCTTATTCCTGTTGTTATAATGGGTTTATTATTTATTATAGTTCACTCTTTAGCCTTGCTTGTAATTGGCCCGTTTCAATCCGCAGGAGTTGAGCCTGCTTTTGAAAATCCTGATGATCCTATGAACCTTGTTTTTTTCTTTGTAATTATAATCGTAATGACACTAATTATCTTATTAATTGCAAAGTACTGGAAAAAACAATTAATACAATTTATTATCTTAGGGGCAATTGGATATACTGCGGCATATGTAATTTATCCATTATTTACTCTAGTTGTTAATTGGCTTTTTTCAGCAGTTATTGCAATTGTTATTGCTGGTATTATAGTTTTTTTATTGTTAAAGTATCCAGAGTGGTATATAATTGATATTGCTGGAATTATTATAGGAGCAGGGGCTATAGCAATATTTGGAATTTCGTTGGGAATTCTTTTAGTAATTCTACTACTCATTGGATTAGCAGTATATGATGCAATATCGGTGTATAAGACAAAACATATGATTGATCTTGCAGATACTGTTATGGATCTTAAGCTACCTGTTTTATTAGTGGTTCCAAAAATTAGGCATTATTCTTTAATTAAAGAAACTAAAAGTTTAAAAGAAAAACTTAAATCTGGCGAAGAAAGAGATGCTTTTTTTATGGGACTTGGTGATATAGTTATGCCAGGTATATTAGTTGCTTCTATTTATCACAATGTAAATAACAGTTTACCTGTAGCCTTGTCTGTAATACTTGGTACTCTCATTGGATTTGCAATACTTATGATCTTTGTAATGAAAGGAAAACCTCAAGCAGGTCTTCCATTACTTTGTAGTGGTGCAATTCTTGGTTACTTAATTTCTAGCTATATTTTTTTTGGAGAACTAGTAGGACTTTCTCTGATTTTTTAAAACTAATATTTTATGTTAAAATGATTTTCTTCGCACCATATTTTTCCATTTAAATGATTCAATGGCTTGTTACATTTAGGGCATACAACCTTATCTAAGAAATGTTCTAACCACGCGTCTCTCACTTGCATTACAGATTCGTTTTCTATTTTATTTAACTCTTCTTTTAGTTCATTTGTTGTTGCTAATTTTCTAAGGTTCGAAAAATTAATCTGATGAGATTTTGGTACCTGTGATAAATCGTGATAAATTGCTGTTTTAGTTGACTGTTTTGTTTTAACGCCTTGGTTTCCAATTATTAACGTTGCTAAAATAATCCCGCTTACAAGGCCGCCTAGATGTGCAAAATGAGCTGTACTATCTTGAACATCAAACATAACTATTACCGTTTCTATAACAGCAAATATAATAGCTGCGTACAACACCTTAATTCGAGTTATTAACATTATTCCAACAGGTATTGGCATAACTACCTCGTCTCTAGGATAAGAATATGCAAAGGCTCCAAGAATACCAAAAATCGCTCCAGAAGCACCAATGAGTGTAACAGGAGAACCTAGATTTAGAAAAGAATGAGTAAGCGCACCACAAACTCCAGTAATAAGATATATTATCAGAAAATTTTTCCAACCAATTCTATCTTCAAATGCCATTCCCATAAAAAGAAATACAAACATATTACCAAAAATATGAAGAAAACCACCATGAATAAACATCGATGTAAATAATGTATAAATTTGAGGGAAATATTCTAAAGAAAGATATATTGGTCTAAATCCTAAATCATAAATTACATTGTTATTTATAATTGAAATAATAAAGATTATGATGTTAGTAATAATTAAGGTATATGTCATCATAATTTTTTTAAGATAAGCAAAAAGAATAGCAAAAAGAATTATGCAAATACAAATAATTGAAACAAAATTTATTTGTGAAACTATAATGTCCATCTTTTTTTTCTCCAATCACGTACTATTATGGCAAAAGTAAAACCATAAATAAGTGCTATAAATAATTGGTTTTTATAATCTGCCAAATTAAACTCGGGATCTTTTAGCTTAGGTTGACTAAGTGCCCAATCATAAAAAAATACTTCAGCATAATAACTTGCAATTTCCTCATTTTCAATAATTATACCTGCTTCTCGGTTTCTAGTAAGAGAATTTTCATTCCAATTTATACTTGATATCAAAACAGATTTATTGTCAACAATCATTCCTTTATTGTGGACATTAACAAAATATGACCAATTTGTATACAAGAATTTTACTTCAATACCATGTTCTTCTAGCAGTTGTTTTGTTTGATTACATTTTTCATTTGTAGCTTCATAAAATGGATTATAATTCAAAATAACCTTAACCTTGATCCCTTGATTAGATTTGTTTATGAGTCTTTTAATTAAAGGGCTCAAATTGTTCTTCCAATCCTTATATATGTATAGTTGTTCTATATATATAGCGGTATTTGCAGATTCAATAAGATCACATATTGCTATTTGACTTGTATCTGGTGAAAATATAGGAGTAGCAGTAAAGTTACCATAATATGTTTTTGAATCGAATTCTGGTTCATAATACCCTTTATAAATAGTTTTATCAACAAAAAAACCAGAAGGAACAGATAAATCGACGTCATCAAAAGAGTAACTATCACATCTTTCTGGATTCCAATCGTCAAGAAAAACCTTTAAAAAATAATCTGCAATAATTTCGTTTTTTACTAATATACCCCACTCACGGTTTCCAAAGGTTGGATCTATAGGTACACCGGTCTTTGCCCAATTACAGCTTTCTACAATCACTGTTTTATTATCAATTATAAGATATTTACCATGGTCAAATATGTATCTTGCATATACGTTGTTTTCTTGGTCGTTTATAATAAATCTAATATTCGCACCATTATATTTTAAAACTGTAAGTATATATTTTTCCCTCTGATCAATGCCTCCTACTGGAGATCCTTCTAAAAAAATATTAACAGAAACATTCCTTTTTAATGCTGCAATAAGTTCGTCGCATAGAAAAGGGTTTGTGAATTCGTATATGTTAAAATATATTGACTCTGAAGCATTTTGTAATTCGGCTAATATTGTTTTATAACTACAATCTGGTGAGACAAATGTTTTTATTATACCATTAACCGGTAGGTGAAGATATGGAAAATCTGATTGACCTATACCATATATTCGAGGATGGCCCCAATCAACAGAACTGTTTGTATCTATAAATACTCCCATTTTATTTATATTTCTTTTAAGAATTACTCCTTCTCCAGATTTATTAATAGGTGGACCTTTCCATAAGCTGAAGTTATATTTTGTTTCTCCATATACTAAAATATCTAAAGTATGGTTATATTGATCTTTTAATGCAACTGCGCCTCCAGTATTACTTAATCTTAATTTTTTATCACTAATCATTTGCAGACTCATATTTGAAGAGTCGACGTCATATTCAAAATTAGGTACACTTCCTGTTTCTTTTTTAAAAGCGCTTGCATTTTGTGCGATATAAATAGTATTTTTCGAAATTAATAATGTGTTATTAGGGAAGATGATTTTGTTTTGTTCATTCACGTTTTTCCAGGGAGAATTAGTTATATAAAAACCTGAAATGTTCACATTATTGTAAGTGGGATTATATATTGCAATATATTCGTTGTTAAGTCTTGGATGTGTATGATAATAAACCTCGCTTATCAAAACATTACTTTTTACATTACATGTAGAGTATATTTCAATAGGGATTGAAAAAACGTTATTTAATTCATTTAATTCTTCAATATCATTTTTTTCATCAACAACGGCAAAGATATTATGTATTCCCTTATCCAAATTTGAAGTATCCCAAGATACTGATGGATATTTTTGATATTTACCTATTGAATCATAATGTTTCCTTCCAATCAAATGTTTATAATCTAAAAAATCAAAATAAAATGATACATTTACATCTGTTGCATTTTCATTTCCTGAATTTTTTACACTTGCTTTTACTGTAGCAGTTTGTCCTTCTTTAAATCTGTTATTTTCTATCTTAAAATTATCTAGGCATTTTAGATTGGTGATTGTTAAATCAGGTGCAAGAATATCAATTGAAATATCAATTTCATCAGATTCACCAATATCATTTTTTGATGTTGATGATAAGGTTATATTGCATGTATTTGATCCTTTTAATATGCAAGGAATCACATGTAAATTACAAATGGACATCTCATTGGGCCTTAAAGTAACTGAATTTCTTTCTAAAGTGTTATTCCACTCATTGATGTCTGAATAAATTGTGATATTAAATGTATCTGGGAAATTTCCAATATTTTTAACGAAAATAGGAATTTGAAGCGAATGGTTCCTTTTAACTTGAAAATAGGTCTCTGGACATTTGAGTTTAACACCATAACTACCTTGTTTAACCTGAAGATTTGAGATTGTATGTATTAATTTTGTATCGTTAAAGAATTTTAGGTTATAACCTGAGTCTACTGGAGAAGGTATTTTATAATATCCTGATTTAGAAATTAATTCGTCTTCAATTCTATTATCTTCTGTAAAATAAATACCTGTTATAGCTCCCATTTTATTTTCTACAATAATTGTTTTGTTGTTAAGAAAAATATTATTTTTTTCTGCTCTACCAACTATGTATCCTCCTTTAATTCCATTATTTGTGGAGCTGTCCATATCAAGGAGAAAAACAGGTTTTATAATTGTGTAGGAGATATTTTCTTTTTTAATTTTAACGTGTAAATATGCTTTGCTATTATTTTGTATATTACTATTATATTCTAAATAATCCTTTTTAAATCTAATAAATTCCCAACCACTCCATATACCAGTATCATTTGTTGTAAATAACCAAGTGTATTCATTTGAGTATCTCCAAGATGTTCCATTCCATGTTTGAGTAGCAGGCCAAATGTTTGATAGATTTCCTACGATAAAGGATTTTAATTGATACGATTCATTTGAATTTAGGTTTTCAAACAATACTTTAATAGAAATTGGTATACTATAGCTTTTTTCTTTAGATATTTTTGAGATATAATTTGGATATAATTCCACATTTAAATCAACAACATTTTTTGCACCTGGAGTTGGAGTGATTCCGAAATAAAAATCTAAAATAGAATTATTTTCATCCTTTACTGGATATCTTGAGAGAGAATTACCCTTGTTTACACTATATGCTGGTAATCCTGGAATATCAATATAATTAAATCCCCATTCAATAGCATCGATAATATTGCCCGACGAATCAGATAATATTAATTTTTCTTGATTATTATTTAATCCATAACTACAAATTGAACTATCATCAACATATAATTTGATTGCATTTTCAGGGATAGTGAAATTATCATATACCTTTGTTCCTTGGTCAGTTAATATTGCATAACTATTTGGAGGAATTATTGTTGTACCATTTCCATGGTCTAAATCACTAACTATTGTATCTTTTTCTCCACCATCATCGATTGTCCAATTCTTTATATCGATTGAGATATCAGATGGATTATAAAGTTCAATCCATTCGTTATAATAATCACTGTCTATTGGACAAGCCATTACTTCATTGATAATAATTGATTGTGGATTTTCTGCTAGAACTTTTTGATTAAATGACAATAATATAATAGTCACAATTAAAATAAAATACGATAGCATAGCATAAAATTTATTTTTTAACAAACAATACATCTCCCTTAAGGGCGGGGAGGGATTTGAACCCCCGTAGGCGGATCTGCAGTCCGCCACATAGCCACTTTGTTACCCGCCCATATATGTAAATAATGTTACATATATTAACTTTAAATGTCAATTATACTCTATATCTTAGAATTTTTATGTTAGATTATATACAATATCAATTATTTTACCGCCCAACATATAACAGCAATATGTCCTGGTTTTTAATCACAATGAAATAAGCTAGGGGTAAATATGATTTTTGATGATGAATGAAATAATATAATATATACAAATTGGAGAAAGTTGTAAGTACTATATCGTACATATAAGTATCTATAAATATTTGGTGATACTATGGCTTTAAAACAAATAAGTCTTACCGTACCTGAAAACCTGCTTAAAGCATCTAAAGAATATTCTAAAGAATTTGGGTATAGAAATGTTCAGGAATTTATTCTTGAACTAATAAGAAAAAAAGTATTTTTTGAAAAAATAGATAGACATGAAAGAATTGAAAAAGAAATGATATTGGGTAAGAATGTTAAAAAATTCAGTCAAAAAGATGCTGTTGAATATTTAGAGAATTTATAATATGAAATATAATATCGAATTTAGTTCTCAATTTGAAAAATCAATAAAGAAGTTAAAAAAAAAGATAAAATATTGTTTAACCAAATCCAAATCAAACTAATTGATATTGTCCAAAATCCAGAACGTTATAAAACACTCGGAAATGTTTTTGTTGGATATAGACGGTTACATTTTGGTCCATTTGTTTTTATCTATAAAATTGAAAAAAACGTAGTTAGAATTATCTCATTAGATCATCATTACAAGTCATATTAATATAAATTGAAACACTTTTTTTAGTAAATTATATTCAAATCTCGTTTCTTTTAACTTAATACTACATGATTAGAAGAAGGATTAAATAATTATTCATCAACAGATAAGAAAAATTGAAAAATGGTCTCAAATTAGATATCGAATCCTGATTAGAGCGTATCAACACTTAATCCAGTTAATAGTTGTCTATCGTCAGAATACTAATCATAGGCAAATCGGGGTTTGATTTTATGCATCATATTATTTATAATATCTTTAAATAATTTATAAAAATATTTTACTCTTAGCAGAATTCTCCCCTATATCTTTGATTTTTTCTGTAAATTCAGTAGATACCTTTGCGAATTTCTGTCCTTCAGATGCGGAAATCCAAGAAAGACGAAAACGACCCGACTCTAAGCCAAGATCCTCAGCAATTTTTTTTAACATCACAAATCGTCTACGAGTGTAATAATTACCTTTCTGATAATGACAGTCACCTGGATGACACCCAGCTACAAGAACACCATCAAATCCGCTTAGATAAGCCTCAATAACAAGGATTGGGTCTACCCTACTAGAACACATAACCCTTACGGCCATTATAGAAGGTGGATATTTGATTCTGCTGGTCCCCGCCAGATCTGCTCCAGCGTAGGAACACCAATTACAAAGGAAAGCAAGTATCTTTGGCATAAACTCATCATCTTTTTTCATATTATCACTCTATTGCTCAACCTCAGCAAATTCTTCTTCTTTAAATGTGATAAGAGGAATATCTTCTTCTATATTCTTACCTGGGATATAATCAAACAGTTTTTGGACAGATTCACCTATCTTTTTGAAAATAACTGATATAGGTATATCAACAGGACAGACATCCTCACATGAACCACATGCAACACAGGATATACTAATGTGATCTAACCTACCAAGGTGATAAAACAATGTCCTGGGTGGAACTCTAATTCCTCCTCTTTTTCTAAAATCGGTCTCGTAATTCGATGGCTTATATTCAAAATCAGAGGATTCAAATCCGCATAACTTACAATAACAAATAGGGCAAACCTTACTACATCCGTGACAACCTATACATTTTCCAAATATCTCAATTAATCCGTCCATACCATTCATTTTTGTTTCAAGTTCATTAAAAAGATTTTTCTTTTCTATATGTCTTTTCTCACGAACCTTATCCAATTTCTTGTTGTCAAGTTCTTTTTCTAAAAATTCCCCTTTCATATCTTTAATAAGTTCCACACCTTTTTTAGTATTAAAAAATATTATACATTGCTTGTCAACATCATTTTTTCCTATCAAATCAACAGTCATATCTGCGTTATATGGTATAAATTCCTCACATCCTTTGCAGGCGGATCTCAAATCAGAAGAAATCCCACCTTTTTTAAGAGTATCCCAATATTCAGAAAGATTCTTTTCCAGAGCCCCGTTTACAGACATTTTAACAGGATATACACCGCCACATGTTGAGCTTATAATAAATAGGTTCTCAAGGCTCCCTTGTTCACGTTTAATAAGTTCTACAAAACTCCTTAGCTCACATGGTTTTATAACAGCAATAACTGGTTTTTTTGTACTTCCTTTTAAAGTAAAACGTGATAATAATTTACCAGCATTAGCTGGCATTAAAGGATAAAAAGGCACAGCATCTTTTAGTTCATTTGGATCTGTTATAATTGAATATGCTATATCTCCATTTTTATTTATTTTCTTGAGAGTAAAAACACCTTTAACTTTATTGTTTTCTAAGAGATATTTTAGTAGTTCTATAACGCCTTGTTCTGTGTTTTTATTTATCTTCAGTGCTTTAGTCATTTGCGTCCTCCATTTCATGTAGTTCTTCTTCTTTGTAGGCAACAAGTGGGATAGGTTCATCTAGGCGTCTACCGGAGACATAATCAAACAACCCTTGAGTTTCATCAGCGATCATACTAAATATTTGAGCAACAGGAATAGACACAGGACATGCATCTTCACAGGATCCACAAGATACACAAGAAAGACTCATATGCATCATTCTTCCCATCTGGAAAAGAGTCGTATCAGGGAGAAACCGTATGCTTCCTTTAATTTCAGTTCTTGAAAGATAATCTTCAGCTGGATGTTTTACTTTATCGGAATCAAAATAGCAAAGACGGCAATAACAAACAGGGCAAACCCTCATACAGTTATGACAGTTTATACATTGGCCAAAGGTTTCAAGAAGATTATCGAGGCCCCCTATTTCTAATTTTAAATCTTTATGTGCCTTCTTTCTTTTCTTCTTTTTTTCCTCAGAAATATTTTTAACTTTACTCTGCCAACTATCTATATTATCTTTTAAATCTATACCAAGTTTATCGACAATGTCGTCTCCTTTTTGACTATTTGAGATAATAAAAAAAGTATCTTTTTTTACACCAAGAGTACCTATATGAATGTCTCCTGATACCATACTCGATTTGTCACATATCTGACATACTGGTCTCATTATTTTATCATCCAAGTTTTTTGCAGCATCTTCAAATAATTTCATACTTTTTTCATGATCTCTCAGAAAATCAGATGTAGGTAAAACACCGGGGCAATCTATGCTTATTAACGTCATATTTTCTAAATTTGTTTGACCAAGTTTTGATAACTCAATAGCTGCACGAGTTTCACAAGGTCGCATAATAGCAGCTATTTTCAAATTTCCCTTACCAAAACGAGTTATACTAGTAACTGCCTTAGCACCCTGAACAGACATAATTGGCGGAAGAATAAAAGCATCCTTAAGAAGAGATTTATCTTTAAAAAGCACATATGAAAATGAATCGCCCGCTGGAACCTTCATAGGTAAAACAACTGCATCAAAAATCCCATTATCTAAAGTTTTTTCTAGTAATTCGATAATTGTTTTTTTTACACCGGGTTTAGCAGTGATTATTGCACCTTTAGATTTATTCATTTTACAGCCTCCAGGATTTCTTGATAAATCTGCCTAAATTTGAAATGTTTAATACTTGCTGCACCTGATGGACAAGCAGCGACACAATTACCGCATCCCCTACATATAACTTCATTTACTACAGATACTTTTTTATCCTCATCAAAAGTAATTGCACCATATGAACAAACAGATAGACAAGTTTTACAACCTGTACAAAACGATTCAGATATGTATGAGGTTTTCACCTCAGGCTCTATTTTTTTACCTGGAATAAGAGATGAAAGTATTTTTCCAGAAACTGCCTCTGCTTGAATTATTGTATCTGAAATATTTTTTGGACCTTGGGCACAGCCCGCGATATATACGCCCTCTGTAGACGTTGACACTGGACGTAGTTTCTCATGTTCCTCAGCAAAGAATCCTCCCTTACCTTGAGAAACACGAGTAAATTCGGCAAGTTTTGATGTATCGGATGTTGGTTCTAAAGCTGGTGAAAGAATAACCATGTCAACTACGAGGTTATTTTTATTATCTTTTTCATCCTTATAATTAACATCTAGTTGTTCTAATTTTTTTGTAATCTCTATATCTTTAGCTCTGATAAAATAAACATTATTCTCCTTGGTTTGTTCATAAAATTTTTGATGAGATTTACCAGGAATACTCATATCAGAGTAAAAATTAGACACTTCAATATCAGGTATTTTTTCCTTGAGATATCTTGCGAATTTAATCGAGTACATGCAGCATATCTCTGAGCAATATCCTTTTTTATCTCTACCAACGCAATGTATGATAGCTGCTGATTTTGGAGTTTTTCCATCCTTTAAAAGTATTTTTCCTGATGAATTCATTTTTTCAAATTCTAACGCAGTGATCACATTATCGAATTTTCTATAACCATATTCAGGAATTATTTTAGGATCAAAAAGAGTAGAACCCGTAGCTAAAACAACAGCACCAACATCGAAATTAACTATGTCATTTTCTTCAGTTTTTTTCTCTACTTTAACTTCAAAATTCCCAAAGAAACCAAGTATTTCTTTTACCTCGCTATCTGTAAAAACCTTAATGTTACTGTTCTTATTCACGTTTTCAATTTTCTGTTGCAAAATCTTTGAACTAGGTTGCATATCTGGAAAAGTTTTTTCAAAATTAGTTATCATTCCACCTAAAGACGAAGTCTTTTCAACCAGGTAGATTTTTCTAACAGGACTTGCAAGTTGCAAACTTGCTTCAATACCAGCGATACCTCCACCAATTATTAATACGTCGGAATTGCTCTCTATCTGTTTTTTCTCAAGAGAAGTATGATAGCGGACTCTTCCAATAGCAGCTTTAGTTAATCTTATAGCTTTTTTCGTAGCCGCATCCTTATCATCTGAAATCCAAGCACATTGCTCACGGATATTAGCAAGTTGGAATAGATAAGGATTTATACCAGCGTTTTCGCATACCTCCATAAATGTTTGTTGATGTTCTCTTGGTGAGCACGCAGCAATTACAAGATGCGTTATATCACTTTTTTTAATCTGTTCAACAAGAAATTTCTTACCATCCTCTGAGCAGAGTAGTTTGTATCTTTCAACAACTGCAACATCATCAAGAGATGAAACTGATTCAATAACCTCATCTATATCAATTTTTTCAGCTATATTCGGACCACATTCACAAATATAAACTCCTATTTTTCTATCCATTTAAACCTTCCTACTTCAGGATGATAGTATTTTTCCAACTGCTGCGCCTGCTTGGCATACTGAATCTTGAATGTTTTTTGGACCTTGGGAGCATCCAACAATAAAAACACCAGGTTTTGACGTAACTACAGAAGAAACATTTTGATCTTCTTCTTTAAAAAATCCATAATCACCAATAGTTATACCTAAGATCTTAGCCAGCTTCGAAGCATCCTCGTTTGGTACTATAGCCGGCGCAAGAATCACCATGTCCACTGCGATACTGTTTTTTTTACTACTCTCATCGTAATACTTTATAGCTATTCCCGGGCCTTGTTTTATAACCTCGATGTCACTAGTACGAATCAACTTTGTTCCTGTATCTCTCATTTTTTCATAGAATTTCTGATGTGATTTACCAGGAATACAAAGATCTGTGTAAAATTCAAATATCTTAATTTCAGGAATTTTAGTAGTTAGATAATGGTTAAACTTTAATGAATACAAGCAGCAAACAGATGAACAATATCCTTTTTCATCTCTACCAACGCAATGTATGATAGCAGCTGATTTTGGAGTTTTTCCATCCTTTAAAAGTATTTTTCCTTCAGTTGGGCCATTAGATGCATAAAGTCTTTCAAACTCAAAGGCAGTATACACATAATCGATTTTTCCATATCCATACTGAGGAGTATTTTTAATATCAAATGTGCTGAATCCAGTAGCAACGATAATAGCCCCAACTTTAAGTTCAATTTGCTCATCTTTTTGATTAAAATCTATAGCCTCAAACATACAGGCTTCTTGACAAGACTTACATTCTTTTCCATTGAAACGAAGACAATTCTTAGTGTCAATCATAGGAACATTTGGAAGTGCTCCAGCACATGGAACGTATATTGCTTTTCTTTTACTAAGGCCTTCTTCAAACTCATTTTCTAAACTAATAGGACATGGTTCAAAACAGGCATTACATCCAATACAGTTTACCATATCAACATATCTAGCTTTTTTGTGAATCTTAACAGTAAAATTTCCAAATGAACCTTTAACATCTTCAACTTCTGCGAGTGTTAGCAGGTTAATGTTTTTATTCTGCAGTAGTTCTTGTTGTATCGGGGCTATCATACAAGTAGAGCATTCCATATTAGAAAATACTTCTTCAAACTTTATTGCCGTGCCACCAGTATATGACGTCCGTTCAACTAGATGCACTTTTCTATCAGATTTAGAAAGCATTAAACTAGCTTCTATACCTGATATACCAGCTCCGATAACCAAAATATCTAGATTACTATTTTTGTTATTCATATATTCATCTTCAGTTCATAACGATGTCTTTTTCTTCATAGGGTTTGGCCCCATCTTTTTTATTTTCTCATTAAATTCGTTAACAACATCTGCAAATCTTTGGCCTTCTGACGCAGAAACCCATGAAAGACGAAGACGATCAGATTCTAAACCAAGACATTCAACAACCTTTTTTAATACCGCAAATCGTCTACGAGTGTAATAGTTACCCTCATCGTAATGACAGTCACCTGGATGACACCCAGCTATAAATACACCATCAGCACCGCGAAGAAACGCTGTAAGAACAAGAGTTGGATCAACTCTACTCGAACACATAACACGGATAGGTGTAAGAGAAGAAGGTACCTTTAACTTACTAGTCCCTGCCAGATCTGCTCCAGCGTAAGAACACCAATTACAAAGGAATCCTACTATCCGTGGTTCAAATTTTTCTGCCATTTAAAATCGTGCGGAAAATATATTTGATTTTCATTATATATCTAAAATTGTATCTGAGCTTTGTATTTCCCACCGCCTTCGTCAGCACAGACAAGAAGCGTTTTATTTGTTCTTGTACACCATGCTTTGATATCATCTGGAAAAGAATGACAATCAGCTAATACCTCAAGAATATCGCCTGGTTGCAGTTCTTTAGCTTTAATTGCCACTTTAAGTACCGGCTGTGGACATTTCAAACCCAATGTGTCAAGGCTATGTGTAGACATATTATCTATTACCTCCTGTTATTTTAAAATGAAAATGTTATCTGAGCATCGTTTATATCTGCCATAAACTTGGTTGCTCCAACAATTTCTATGCCCTCTCTAAATTCTTCCTTTTTCATATCTTTTGCTTCTAAAGCAAGTTCACATAGAAGGATTCTTCCACCTAAGGATTGAACTCCTTCTACTAGTTCTGCCATATCTGGCATGCCTTTTGCTTTTATTTTCTCAAGTTCCCCTTTTCTTAGTGCTGATGCAGCACCTGGTGTAAAGAACAAAACAACCTCGTCACCGGAAGCTGCTGCACTTGAAGCCAATACAAACGTTGGATAAAGACTCTTATTTTCTGCTCCATTACATACAATAGCTACTTTTTTGCTCATATTAAAACCTCCTGATTCGGCAATATTCATAGTGTATATAATTTTTATGGTTATTTATCTATTTAGAATATTAACTACTTAAATAAGATTTCATCTTGAAACATTTAAATATTCATATTGTATAAAGACCGCGATGAAAAACCTTGATGAGATAGATAAAAAAATAATAACAATGATTAATGATAATTGGCAACAAGGAACTACAAAAATGGGAAAAAAATTAGGTATATCCCATACGGCGGTAAGATCAAGACTTAAACGTCTCCAAAGAGACATGTTAAAAATAAATTGTAGCATCGATACTGAAAATCTGGGCTTAAAAATGTTTTTCATTTGTTTAGAAGCAAGATTTAAAAGCAAGGTTATAAATCATGTAAAAAACTGTCCTAAAATAATTTGTTATTTCAATACATATGGAGAATACAATTTTGTAATGCTTGCAGTTGCAGAAAATATAGATACTATGGAATCAATGATTGAACAGTGTTTTTCATTTAATTTTACAAATATCACAAAATACAATGTTATGCCTATAGTTACTTCTTCTTCTACTTGCCATCATGTAAGGTTTTTTACTGAAGATGAAAAAAATAATATGAAATGCGATTTTAAAACAAATTGTCCTAAATGTAAATCTTACAAAGAGAATAGATGTGTTGGATGTCCTTTACATGAAGGTTATAAAGGGTTATTGTAAATTATTTTAACTTTTTTACCAATAACTAATCTTAGAGGAATCTCTAAAAGGACCTAGTTTTTCTAAATTATCAGCAAAATCAGATATAGCATTTTTAAGTTTCATTGATTCACCTCTTGAAAACCACCCCATTCTAAGACGCTCTGGTTCAATATTAATTTGTTTGAGTATGTTTTTTAATAATAACATCCTTCTACGAGTTTTGTAGTTGCCATCATGTTCGCATTCCTCAGGGGGACAACCAGAAATCATGACCCCCCATGCTCCTTCCTTAAACGCATGGATAACTAATTCCGGACTTACACGACCTGAACAAATGGTTACGATGATACCATAAGAAGTTTTTATCAAAGTTGGATACTCACTCATTTGTAACCCTGGAAATAAGGACCAGTTACAACAAAAAATTATTAGTTTAGTATTGCTTAATTTAAAAAAATTTGTAATCTTATCTTTTAACTCAGATAGAGATACCTCAAAACCATGTTTTTGAAATATAACCCCTGAAGGACATGTTGCTATGCACAAACCACAGCCTTTACATTTAATCTTATCCACAACAATTTTTCTATTTCCTTCTTCATCCTCTGCAAATGATAAAGCCTCTGATTTACAGACAGATACACACAACCCACAAGCACTACACAAATCTTCCTTAAACTGAGAGGTAGTGCCTTCTACATCAAACCCTGCATCAATGAAGTCTGCTTGAGCATCAGTAAAAATATTTGTAATAGGAACTCCTGCTGAACAGTTATCGCTACATTGCTGACAGTAGAAACATTGGAATATCTTTTCTGCTATTTCATGAGTGGGTTCGATTTTACCAGTAATTAATCCATGTAAAAGTATTAGTTTACCACGAGGGGTATTTGATTCCCAATTGAATGTTTTATACAAGGGGCAAAGCTCGTAACAGTAACCACAACGTATACATTTATTTAGTTCATTTTCCCATTTTTTTAACCGCTTAAACTCTGTTTTTTTAGTAGATTTAACCAGATTTATTTCCATTTTTATACTCCAATTTATTTCGAAAGTTGTTTTTACATTAAAGGATTACATGAATAGAAGACCTTATTATTAAGTTTATACAAAATATTTTTGACTTTATCATTTCTTATAAATGTGATAAAATTTATAATCCACTATTAGATTTGATGTTAAAATTCCGATGCAAGTATAAAAAGAAAAAAAAGATTTTAGAAAAAACTTTTAGATTTTCGACGATTTTTTTGACGATATTTTCGGCAAAATGTCTAGAGTAAACACTTTGTTACCCGCACATTCTCCAAAAAGTGATATTATTTTTTTTAATAAAATGTTTTTTTAACGATTATTTAATCAATTTTCCTAGATTCCTTCTTGTTTTTGTTTCTGTTAAAGATAGAATAAAGCCAATAAAACCAGTACATAGATCAGTTATAATAAATCCAAGTAAGGTAAAAACAAATATTTTTTCTGGTTGGGCATTAAATAAAGTCGAAAATATAAATATCGAAGTTAGCTCCCTTGTTCCCAAACCTGCAAAGGTAATGGGTAAAAAACCAGCAGTATTTGCAATTGGAAAAAGTAGCAAGAAATAAAGATAAGGTATATTTACTCCAAGTGTAAAAACAAAAATATACTCTTGAGAGAAAATAATAATCCATGTGAATAGACCAATAACTAAAGGTAAAATTAATTTTTTTATCCTTGGAAAGTCGGCATAGAAGGTGCTTACGAATCTGTTAAAATTATTTTTTAATCTCTTTGGAATAAGATATTTTATTAAAGTGTAAAAGAGCTTTTCTCCCCTTTCTTTCTTAATAAAGTAAAAAAGTACAATACCTAATATTATAAGATATACGATAGTAATCAAAAAGATCTCTGGAGAAGTCCCTAGTACAATTAATGCACCAATAATCATCATTCCATAAAGTGAAAGGGTATGTACAACCGTTTCTAATACTGAATTAACAAATAATTTCCCATATGGCTCACCTGTTTTTTCTTTTAAATATGGAACTCTCATTAATTGCCCAACATAACTTGGAGTTATACTAGCGTAAAAGTATCCAATTAAAAAAATCTTCAAAGATTGGAAGTATTGAAGAGAAATTTTTTGCTCTCTTTGAATAAATTGCCATGCATAATTTCTCAGAATTAATCTAGGTATCGTTAAAGTTAAAGAAAAAATAATATAAATTGGATGAATAGAACAAAAGGCATCAATTATTTTTTCAACATTTAATGTGTACAGAATATATAGAAATATTAAAATACCTATAAATGGGAAGAATTTTTTGACAAGTTTAATGAATTTTATATTCATTGGATGATAGGTAAAACAAATTTTATCTTTTATGATTTTTTAACTATTTCAATTTCCAAATGGTATAGGTTTAGGATAATTAATCGAATAGAGAAAAATCAGATTTAATATAATAAAATCCTAGAGATTTTTCATAGAAGATTATCGTTTCTTCTTTTCTGTTCTCCATTTTCTGTAAAAAAATAAGATGAAAAAGACACTGAGAAATGATTTCATTAGTAGTAGTTAAAATATTAACTTTTTTTTAAAAAAACTTCATTACTAAAAGTGGATCAGCGTAACCATAGTTTCCTGAACTATCGACGGCAACTATCCAAATTTGCCGGAAGAAGAAAGCACCATCCTCCCATTTGTATCTATAAGGCTTATTATAATCAGTCCATTTCAGTTCAATTTCACCATATAGAAGAGTGATTTTGAATTCGACATATTCTATTTCACGGTTGTCTGAAGCATTAACCTCTATATCAATAGACCCAAATATAATTGGTAGTGGCCATGACAAGGGGTAATATACCTCCTGATTATTGAAATATATTGCCGGTCGTGGTTTTGTTATTGTTACTTCTGGAGATTCATCATCTGGGATCGGACAAATAATAATTGCCTGTTCGACTAATGTATAATTGAAAAATGTAGGATATGAAGGTAGCCAGATAGAATAATTTAGATCAGGGCATGGACAGGTCTGCTCAACGATGTAAGTATCATGGGAGATATTTTGTGCATCATTATGATCAATATCATTTGTATTATTTACATCCATAAGTGGATCACTAAAAGCAATCATTGTACTTCCTAAATTAACACCCGCACATGTAACATACAATGCATCGTTTCTTATTGAACCAGGTGGAGGGTTATAGTATTCCGTTTCAAATGTCCAATCAAATGGCAAACCTTGCATGTCCTCTGGTATTTTATTCATCCAACCTACACCTTGGTCGTATGGATCAGGTGATGAATAATACCATTCATAATGATAACCGCTTTCTACTTGATGAACATCAAAAAAATAAGCTTGAAAAGGAGTGAGTTCGATATATGGTTTAAAATGAAATTGAATCCATGCTGGATCTTGAAGAATACCAGGATCTAAACTTGATGTTCCAATAGGGTCTCCGTTTTCTGTGTCGTATACATTGATTTCTAATTCACAAGTCTCAGAAGTAACACTATGAAGTGGGATTTTTATTGAATCGAGTCTCTCAACAGTGGGGATAAAACTTTGGTAGTCCCACCATGTAGAGCTTTGTAAATATTTGCTAAAGGTCCTTTTAGTTTGTGACTGATCTGTCCTTTTTTGCCCGATCTCATAATCATAAAATCCTATAAGTAAAATAACATTCTGACTTCGGTTAATCTCCTCAGCAATAAATTCAAATGTTGGTTCATTTTTAATTGTTTTTTTAAGTCTATCATCAAGACTAGTATTAGTTAACCATAGATTAATTGCATTATCTATATCCTCCATAGTAGTTTTTCCTTTACCAGATGTGTTAATTGCTCTGGCTAACTCTTCAATAAGTAATGGTACATTATCAGGAGAATGGTCATCAAATCCATATTTTTTAACAAGAGGATAGTCGTCTTTTCCATCTCCAGGAATACCGTTTGGGTTTGCAAATTTTGAGTCAAACCACCAGAAACAATTTGCTAAGGCTGTAGGTCCAGAAAAAGCCCATTTTTCAACATCATCACCGCTTGTGGTTGTATCGAGTTGACAATTTTCACCGGGGGCGATAATTATTTCTCCGGGGTCAACTCCATTTCCTACTTGAATTAATTGAATATCATCACCAGTTGCGTTAGTTTCTACTATGCCATTTCCACCATCAATAATACTTTCCCATTGGCTTTGTTTTTGATCAAAATCTGGCACACCGTTAGGTGAATAATTGGGATATGGTTCTTTCCATATCCAATTTCCATCTTCAGATGGTGATTTTAAATTTTTGGATAATTCAAATTGATTACCAGTAATTTTAACTGACGCTGAGTTTAAAGCAGGTGCTAATATTATTATAAAAAGTAGTAAAGTTATGAAAGCTGCAATCATTTTTTTAATTGATTTATTTTTCATTGAATGATCCTTCTTACATTTACTAATATCATATGTTAATTTAAATTTTTTGTAATAATAAATTTATCTTAATACAAAGGAAATAATTAAAAAAAGGAAAATTTGAATGAAGATAAACAATTCTAAGTAAATATTAATATCCGCTACCAGGTTTCAATTTTATAAAAAATAAATATAACTTTGTAGTATTATTTTTAATGTTATTTATTTAAATAAATACATTCATCACTTGAAAGTGTTAAGTGTTTTCCTGAATCGAGAACAACTTCTAAAAAACCAGATTGATTTATATCTATCACATCGCCTAGAAATTCTCCAGAAGTTGTATTTATTTTAACTCTTCTACCAATAGTATCAGATTGATTTTTCCATTCATTAATAATATAGCCATATCTCTTACTGCTAAAAATTTTATAATATTTATCTATATTATTTAATAATTTTTTGACAAAGCTGAAGTAGTCAATTGTCTTTCCGATTTCTTGTGATAATGAAGTAGAGTTCGATCTAATAGTTTTAGAAAAATTATGACTATCTATATTAAGATTTACGCCTAAACCAATAATTACATATTTTATTCTTTTATCATATGCCTCTGACTCAATCAAAACCCCTGCAATTTTCTTTCCAGAGACCCTAACGTCATTAGGCCATTTTATTTTTGGTACAAGATTGTAACTAGATATTGTTTTGGAGATTATTATTGCTGCTAATAACGAAAGCAACATAGCTTTTTCAGGGTTGCATTTTGGCCTTAGTATGATGGAAAGATATACTCCCCCATTTGGTGACTCCCATATTCTATCAAATCTACCTCTTCCCTTATTTTGTATCCGTGAAATAACTATGGTACCTTCATCTTCGCCGTTTAATGCAAGTTTTTTTGCTTCATTATTAGTCGAAGAAATTTCATCAAAAACAACAATTTTTTTTATTACATTGATGTTAAGTTTTTTTGAAAAATCTAATGTTTTTTTTATAAAGTCGTTTTTTTTCATTTATTTCATACAGTAAATATAAATTATTATTAAGTATATTTTATGTTTATAAAAATTATTTGGACTAAAAATTTTTTTCTCGATATGTAATTATATTCAGGCGTTCTTTCAAAAATTCATTAAAAAAACAAATAAAAAAAAGAAATTAATAAATTTTAATGGATAAATTATTATTCTTTAGTAAGTTTTTTGTAGTAAATCTCTATTAAACCAATATCATAAGAAGGAA
>Ga0209427_10001938_pt1 | contig 24118 bp, 20 predicted proteins | sample DeeMarSWOR136_30_FD_187465 | JGI IMG/M metagenome (GOLD analysis project Ga0209427, IMG submission 187465) | Marine sediment microbial communities from White Oak River estuary, North Carolina - WOR-1-36_30 (SPAdes) (version 2) | ecosystem: Environmental > Aquatic > Marine > Intertidal zone >...
AGGACACATGAACAAACAGCAAATAACCAGTTTAATCAAATATGTCAAACCGAACAGGATTTTTCCGATACACACTGAAAATCAACAATTATTCATGAAAACAAGCAAAAACGTTCAATTGATCAAAACTGGAAAAGAATACACATTGTAAGCACATTTTAATCCTGATGATTTATGAGATATAGATGAAAAAGTTAATCTAGTGTCCTATCTTAGTTGTCGGTCGCTATGAAGAAGATCAAAGCGGTTATTTTTGATTTGGATAATACATTAGTTGATTTTATGCGGATGAAAAGCGAGGCGTGCCAAGCTGCTGTAGACGCCATGATCAAAGCTGGATTAAAAATGGACAGGGAAACAGCGTACACAAGGTTGATGAAGACGTACTTTGAAGTTGGCATAGAATCAGACGAGGCATTCACAAAGTTTCTTGAGAGTACAGGGCAGTTCAGGCACAAATTATTAGCTGCAGCCATAAACGCCTATTTGAAGGTGAAAAACGACTATTTGAAACCGTACCCTAACGTAAAACAGACTCTACCGAAACTGAAGAAAACAGGCGTCATACTGGTCGTTGTGACAGACGCTCCAAAAACAAAAGCATATCAAAGACTGATGGCGATGAACATAGAAGCATACTTCGATTTTACAGTTGGCTTTGAAGATACACATCAAAAGAAACGAAACGGATTGCCCCTGAAACTAGCAATAAAGAAACTGAAAGAGAAAATACCAGACATAGAGAATAATGAAATCTTGATGGTAGGAGATTCGTTATCCCGCGATTTACTTCCAGCAAAAAAACTTGGATTAAACACAGCACTCGCAAAATACGGACAAACCATGAAAGAAACAGGAAAAGCAGATTATGAACTAACAAGCGTCAGCGATATTATGGCAATCATCAAACCCAGTTGACTTGCGTGCACTAAAATAATGAAACAATGGAAACTCTGAAACCATCAATGCGTCACAACACATAGTCCCATATGAGTGCACGCGACAATCCTAGTATGATATTTCGGTAAAACGTCACCTACCCCCCCTCCCCCTAGTTTTTCGTAACTTGAAGTGTTGTTAGTTTTACTTTTCACTCTACTCTCTCCACCTTTCTAGAAGGTTGGTAAGTCGGCACATTCTCTAGAGCATGCACTGCTCACAAAGTCTGAGAGAAATGGCTAAAAGAGTGAGGCGGTCAGCTTCACATATACGTTTATGATCCACGTTTTGACACTTGGATTAGGTCTGAATCTCGCTTTGAATTCTGGGTGTTTGAATCTCACTCCACATGAAGACGCTATCCCTTGACCGTTGCGCTCGCAATCTTTAAATTGAACTGAAGTGATGAATGTAATGAGGATGACATGATGAGGGATCGAGAAATGGAGTTCAAAAGGAACAGTCTCTTCTCGTTCACAGTGGATTATAACCGCAGCTTGGCCCTATGTTAATGCATCCCCACATCTAGGTAGCTTTCTCCACCTTCTCACCGGCGATGTCTTTTCTAGGTACCTCCGTCTTAGAGGTGAAAAAGTAGTATATGTAAGCGGTTCGGATGCTCATGGCACCCCAATCATTGTATCTGCCGAGAAGAGTGGAAGAAGCCCTGAGGAAATCGCGTCAAAATATCACAACAAATACTTGAAGCTGCTTAAGCAATGGAATATCAACTTTGATAACTACTCCATAACCCACAATCCAACACATATGAAGTTCTGTCAAGAATTCTATGAGAGAGTCTACAAGAATGGATATATCTTCAAATCGAGAAGTGAACAACTCTTCTGTCCAAAATGTAAAAGGTTCCTGCCAGACAGATTTGTTGAAGGCACATGTCCTATCTGCGGGGTGCTTGGTGCCCGAGGCGATCAGTGTACAAACCCGGAATGTGGGTATCATTTGACTCCTACAGAACTCTTAAATCCACATTGCGTTAGTTGCGGGACTTCCCCATTGTTGAAGGAAACTACACATTGGTATTTCAACCTGCCGAAATTTCATAGTCAAATAGAAAAATTCCTGCAAAACTGTATGCATCTTAATGAATCAGCTAGAAACTTTGCAAAGAAGATGGTTGAGGAAGGTTTGAAGCCAAGGTGCATAACCAGAGACATCGAATGGGGTATTCCAGCAGAACCCATATTTGAAGGAGCTGAAGGAAAAGTTCTTTATGTTTGGGCTGAGAACATCCTTGGCTATTTGAGCGCTACCAAAGAATGGGCTGAATGCACTGGAAGACCAAAAGAATGGAGAAAACTGTGGCAAGACAAAAACACAAAAACTGTATTCTGCATAGGAAAAGACAACATAATCTTTCACACAATAATCTTCCCAGCCTTACTCATGGCAACCCATGAACCCTACGTTTTGCCCTACGGAATAACTGTTACAGAGTTCATGATGTTTGAGAATCAGCCCTTCTCTAAGTCAAAAGGCGTAGGCATTGGAGCTGAAGAAGCGTTGGAAGTGTCCCCTGCGGACTATTGGCGCTACTTCTTAATCATAGAGAGGCCTGAGACCAAAGACTTGAGCTTCACTTGGGAAAGGTTTGTTGAAAGAGTGAACACGGACCTGAACAATCTGCTAGGAAACTTTGTCCATCGGACACTAACTCTAATCTACAGGGAATTTAATAAAAAAGTTCCCGCGCAAAGCCATTTGAAAGATGAAGATGAAGAACTCTTAGGATTGATCGCCCTCTCGGCCAGAAAGCAGGCTGAACTCATCGAGAACCTCAAATTCAGGGATTCTTTGGACGCAGTCTTCTCGTTGGCTAGAGCTGGGAACACTTATTTGTCGTCTCGTAAGCCTTGGCACACTATCAAGAAAAACAAAGAGTCTGCTGGCACCACACTGAACATTTCGGTTCAAGTTGTAAATGCCCTAGCTATTATGATCCAACCTTATCTGCCAACTACAGCCAAAAACATTCGGAAAATGTTAAGCCTCCCCGAAAAAATGCAAGAAGATGAGTTCGAGAGAATTGGAAATTCACCTATACCTGCTGACCACCCTATTTTGGAGCCTAGAGTTTTATTCAGAAAACTAAACAAGTACGAAATTCTCAAGAAACTTAATCGAGTAGTTTGAAATGGCTTGAATGAAATTACAGAACGTGCTAAGGTTACTAACACCATTTGGGAAGCCAGCTCGCGGAGGCTTCGCGCGAGCATAAGGAATTATTAAATACTCTGATTCACCCCTCAATAGTGTCTAGGTTAGATGGAGAAGGAAGGTGTAAAGAAGATGCCTACGTGGGTTTGTGGTGAATGTAAGACTGAATATGCAGGTAGATGTCGACGGGCGACATGTTCAAACTGTGGAGCGCCCAAGGAAAAACATACCAAGAAGGCGTAGTACTGCTATGGTGTTTTAATTGGTAGATCATACAATTGTTCACTTTGAAATTCCTGCCGACGATGTAGGGAAGATACGGGAGTTCTACTCGAAACTGTTCGGATGGAAGATTGAGAAGATGCAGGGCTTCACAGAGTATTGGAACGTTGAAACGGTTCCCGTTGATGACAAAGGCATGCTATTACGACCAGGAGTCAATGGGGGAATGATGAAAAAGCAGAATCCAGAACATAAGCCAGTAAATTACATTGCAGTCGAGTCTGTAGACGAGTACAGCAAGAAAATAGAAGAATTAGGTGGAAAAATCACAGTACCAAAGCAAGAGATTCCAGGAATAGGCTGGTGGGCCTTCGCCCTAGATCCAGAGGGAAACCAATTCGGCATTTTCCAGAGCAAATAGACAATGAACTCCCATACTCCTCTTTTTGTCGACGCGATTGCAATGCCTGTTTGAACCCTTTACTAATCTCTTCCACATACATGTCAAATGGCAAGAGACGCGCTTATCAGATATTTGTGATTCAATTTGCTATTGATGAGAGTTTGATTGACTTGCTGTATTAAGATAACCATTCATTAACAAGATTTTCTTCCCACTCATGCAGGGCTTTCTCTGCCCCTTCGAGTTTACTTGCCTTTTGCAGAAGGGCTCCAATTGCCAATCGACCTGCTAAGCGGATAGCTGTCCTCACAAACTTGTTCGTCTCGTTCCAATTTTCAGCAGTGTATGAAACTGTCTTTTCTGCGCTTCTTTCAGCTCTTGGAATGGTTTCGCATAGGTCTGCATGCTCTTTCTTTGGAAAAGCAACATCAATTTTAATAGGCTTGGTGATTCGCATCGGTTTGAACTCGTCTATTCTTGAAAGAGCTCGTCTTGCTGCTGTCTCGATCAGTCTTCTGGCTTTTGGCAGAGGCAAACAGTTAGTTGTCCTACAGTCAAGAGATGATTTGACCTGTACTGTTTCAATTTCCGGTAGAAATGCTGAGGCTTCTCTAACCAAGGCTTGATCGCCTGTAACCATGATCACAGGTATGTCATGCTCAGCGAGTGCATATGCAGTAAGAGCTGTCTCCCCAACAAACTTGCCATTGATCTTTATTCTAGGCTCCAAGGTTACGGTGTGTCTGAGGAAACCATCTTTGGTGTCGGCCATCGCGTGAAAACCAATGAAGACCGCAGCATCTATGGATTTGTCAACCGCCTCTTTCAGTCTCTCAGGAACAGTCTTCTCTTGAAATAGTTCCACTCCTTTCTCTAGTTTCTCGGAAATTATGTTCTTGTTCGGACCGCCAGAACCATGGCAATCAGCAACCCTGATATTCGTGGCGCCAGCAGCCCTAAGGCCGCGAATAGCGGCATTTACATCCTCGGTTACTTGGATCCTGCCGGATTCTTCGAACTCCTTGTATCCGTAGCGGATCTGATGCCAATGGTTGATCCCAGAGATTCCTTCTATGTCGTTCACAATCAAAACCTTAAGATCCTTTCGAGTCTTCCTATTTCTTTGTTCAGACATCAATTACACAGATCATTAGAAAACATCCGAAGCATAAGAGTCTGACTCACATTATGTAGTCACAACTTGTGACTATGGAGATGTCTCTTCCCAAAACTCCATCTTTTCAATGGTTGGCGTGAAAGCAAAGGCTTTTTCTAATTTAGTATATTTGGTATGCGCTTGTATTCCATTTGAGAGCGCGTGAAGCTGAATTTGCCAGCTGGTCTAGATCAATCAAGTCTGGCGATAGCCCAGATCATTCTGGATGATTAAAGAATGAGGGTAAGATGGATGCTGGATTCATAATAGTTTCTATTACGTTAATCCTTATTTACCTAGAATCTATCTGTAAAATAAGCATTTTAGTATTGCTGGATGTACGTTGGATAGAACAATCAATGGATGAAGCCAGAAAGAAGAATAAAGTGTACTGGGTCGTCATACCTATAATATGCATTTTTCTAACAGCCACAGCATATTTGATAGTCTCTCACGGTCTTTTTCAATCTTATTCCGACACCATAGAAATCACAAATGTTGAGAAACTGGTAGAGTTTGCTTGGACTTGGGCGGATGTCTACATAGAGGGAAAATGGCAAGAGATCCATTATTATGAATTCAGGTACTACATTGACATTGCTAACACAGAGTCTGATGATGTAGCAAATCTCAGGCTTGCTATAGAATTGAAGGTTAAGGGCGTTGTAAAAAAGTCAGATACAAGAACTGTTGGTACACTTGAGTCTGGTCAGTCACGTAGAGTCTTGTTCAGGATTATGGTTGAGCATATCTACCTTGATGCAGTCACAGTGGTGACTTTATATTCAGATGATGCCGCTGTTGATCAGATAATCGTCAAATAACAATACAAGAGATCGCACACGATTCATCTATCTACTTTGAATCATATAGATCTGAATTCATCATGATATCTCTTGACTGTTTTCGGTGGAGCGTCAGAGTAGGCGCAGCTCTCCCGATACTTAGCACGCGCTGAAATCCTCTGTTCAGTGTAAACGTTTCTGCGAATAGCCCATGACGTAGACGTGCGCTCATCTCTGGGCTTGGTAAATCACTAATGGGCTTGGAAGATACAATAAAAACCAAAACCAATTGAATAGGAGGGCGACAGGATTTCTGATTGTGCCAACTAAGGGCAAAACGGCAAAAAGTATGGGAACACTCATCTCCCTTACTATTTTCTTCAGCGAGACTCGAGAATGATCTTTCTCGGTAACTTCAAAAGAGGGTTTTTTTCCAAGACTACCTCAAATTGTGCTTTAGCAAGTGGAATCATCAAATAGAAACTTGTGGCTGCATTCAAAGGGATGTTCTTAATGAAGTCTTATTCAGAGTTGAGCTTACTCCAAACAAGACCGCCGAAGCAATTGCCCCTACATAGCCCCAATGGTGAGTCAAGTAGTGTCACTAGCATTACTTAGATTAGATTTGGCTATAACTCTTCTACATTTCTTAAGTCGAAGTGGGTCTGAGATATTTTCAATCTTTAAGGGAATTCTGAAAAATAGACTTTAATACTAGCTACAGCTATTTCGGAGAGGTGAGCATTGTGAAATGGGTAACTAGGGAATTCGTTCATGTGGACAGAACAGCATGTCCATGGCTTATTAGAAAATTCATAGACCCACAAGCCGAATTTATCTTTGTGCCTACAGAGAAGATAGAAGAAATCGTAAAAGACCAAGGTGCAACACCTTTTGACGCAGCTGGTGTTAAGCTTGGACATAGAGATGGCAAATGTAGCTTCGAAGTCATAATAGAAGACAAGAACCTGGAAGAACCCGTGCTTCATGAACTCGCCAAAATCGTCCATTCTGCAGATACAAATGACACTAATCTAGCACCTGAAGGGGTAGGGTTAAATGCATTAATGACTGGAGCAAGATTCATTGTTAAAGATGATTTTGAAGCAGTTGAGAAAGCTGCATATGTTTATGATGCTCTCTATAGTTACTGCAAATTTAAGCTGCTTCGCCAGAAATACAAGGATGAATTAGAGAAAATGGACAGGAAACAGCAAAGGATATTCTTAATGGAGAAAATGCAGGGACAAACAATAAGCTAGGCATTACATTTCCCTTTCTTATCAACTCTAAAGTTCGGGAAACATTCAAGTTGGTTTTTTGATGTTTTCACGTGTGAAAGACGTTAGGGGCAGCATATTCTTGACACTTTGCATGATGGGAATATTTGCGATTCTGAGTTCCACAATGTCTAAAAACCCTGCTTTGAAGCTTTTCGCTACAAGTCTCGAAACCCCCGAGGGTTTTTGGATAGGTTTCGTTGCCTCAGCTTCAACAATCCCAGGAATATTGGTTAGTTTGCCTGCCGCTTCTCTTTCAGATATTTTTGGCAGAAGGAAACTCTTGTTGACATCCGCTGTTGTCTTTGCTTCAGCCCCTTTTCTTTATGTTTTGGTTACTGTTTGGTGGCAGCTCATACTCGTTCGTTTTTACCATGGGTTTGCAACAGCAATTTTTGTCCCGGTAACTGAAGCCTCAATAGCTGAGTTGTTTCCAACCAAACGGGGAGAACGTATTTCCCTTTTTTCTTCAGCTACAGCCGTTGGGAGAGGGATTGCACCTGTTCTAGGTGGTTACATCCTTTTTGTGACAGACTACAGTTATCATACACTCTATTTGTCTGTGGGCATGGCTGGCGTCACAGGTTTCATTACAACCCTACTTTTTTTAGCTGACAGGAAAGGTTCTGCTATTCAGTCTAGCAGTTCAAAGAAGACGGCTAAAAGAATGCTACATGGATGGCGAATTGTTGCTGGAAGCCGAGGCATTTTGGTGGCAAGTCTCATCCAAGCAAGTCAATACTATACTTATGGAGCGGTGGAGTATTTCTTGGTGGGCTACCTAAAGGATGCTGTTCAGTTGGACGCTTTCCAAATAGGCATCATTATGGGAAGTCAAATAGTCGCTATCATTCTTGCCAAACCTCTTATGGGAAGAATTTCAGACAAGATTGGAAGGCGAATTCCAATAATTGCTGGTTCAATAGTTAGCGGACTACCGTTACTGGCGATTCCCTTCTCAACCCAGTTTCCAGTTCTCCTGCTTCTTTCAATAGTATACGGGCTTGGCTTTGCAATGGTGACAGCCCCTACTCCCGCCTTAGTCAGCGAACTTGCACCTATGAATCTCGTTGGCACAGCTATGGGTTTTCTTGACACAGTAATGGATGTAGGTCAAACCATGGGACCAATTATCGCAGGAATGATGCTTGCAACAAAACTAGCCTACCAAGGCACATTTCCAGCATTAACCGCCGTGCTGCTGTTTTCTTCTATACTATTTGCCCTATCCAAGGTTACTAAAGCTGAATAACCATTTATAGAAGAAATTCTGCGAGGAGGTTGTCGGGCTCTCAACTTTCCCTTCTTTAATTAAGACGGTTTAATCAGTTGTTTAAAAAAATTGGGGGATAGGGAAGATAGAAAAGAGGGAGTTTATCGGAGCATTAGCGGTTTTTCTTTCCTTTTTAGCTTTTGTTTCTTGATTGTGCCTTTCAGCGCGCGCGCAAAAAGCCAACTAATAGTAAGGTCTTCACCCGATTGTTTTCCTGCACACCCCTCTTTTTTCTTTAGTTTTTCAGTCGTACATCTTTCTTCTGTAGACTGTGGTTGTCAGAAGTGTTACTATCATGAATAATGGTAGAATGAAGAATAATGGAAACTCTGGGATTACTTCAGTTCCAATGATTTGAACTTGTTGTGCGTCATGTTTGTAGGTGAGATAGATGTGCGTATAATCACCATCTATTTCTTCTAGCACTCTGAAGGGAACTTGAGTATTGTTCACTTTGACTTTCCAATTCATTGGATTAGGGGAGTATAGGAGTTCTTTTGGAATGCTGACTCTGGAAAAGCCGATGGTACCTTCTGATCCAGTTACGTTGAAGCTGATCATCATGTGGATTATGCTAAAGTTTGCATCCGAAACTGTTGAGTTGCTGACTGTCTGAACAGAGTATGTTGTTCCATTCCAAATTCCAACGTCAAAAAAAGTGATCGGCTCCATTAGTGGATAACTGTCGTTGTTTTGTGAGTCAAGAACGCATGGGTTGTCACCCATCCCATCACTTCCAGTTATGTTCTGATCATGACTGTAGAACGCGTCTGTGCCGTTGTAGTTGCTCCAATAGTTGCCACCAGAGGGGTACCCATCATCCCAAATGTTAGCGTTTCCAGGTTCTATGTAAGCTTGTTCAGCGTTGTCCACGAAATTATTATGGTAAACTTTGTTGCCAGAAGTGTCGATGCGGATACCGTTGACATCGTTGTTTGTTATGCAGTTTTCAGAGATAGTGTTGTTAGAAGAACCGTGCAGTCTGACACCATAGAAGCGTGCGTGTGTTATTTTATTTTGGGATACAGTGTTGTTGGAAGATACTCTGACATAGATGCATGTATTTGCGTTTGTAATGTTGTTTTTCATAATGATGTTGTCAGAAGATTGATAGGGGTAGACATTGACAATGCTGTCTGTTACTTGGTTTTCAGAAATGGTGTTGTTGTCAGATAGCTCAAAGTAGATGCCGTACTGGGTGTTGCTTGTTATGGTATTTCCAGAAATGATGCTGTTGTGAGAGCCCAAGAGATCCACGCCTGATTCGCTGTTGTTCGTTATGTTATTTCGGGAAATGTTATTACCTGAAGAATCATGAAGCCTGATGCCATAGTAGAACTGCCTGATTGTCATGTCTTTCATTGTGACGTTACTCACCCCAGTCAGCTGTATTCCTACCGACCATAGGCCCGTGGAGCCTTGTAGTGTGTAATCCGCTCCATCGAGCACAATGTCGTCTCGCTCGACGATGATTGCACAATCGTATAGTGATGGGGCCGCATCTACGATGTTGTCGGTAAACGTGTAAGTCACATTATCAACCGTTGATATGGGCGCTTCAGAAGGCGTGATGCTTCCGTCAGCACCGATGTATATTGTTTCATTCCACGAGTAATCGGATATGACCAAGTGAACATTAAATGCCACCGTTACGATGCTTCCTAGAAAGAGCATCAGCAATATTTGGTTAGCTATCTTTCTTCTCAAATTGTCTTTCTCCAAGCTACCAATGCTGCGTACGACGCACTAAAGCTTTTCTCGACATTACCCGCGCGCAAAACGAAAATAGAAAAGGTACCTACCTAAAGCAAAAATCGCTTACCTAAGAGTTTATAAAGGGTATATAAACACTCAATATGAGATGTGATGGGTCATGCCGAAAACTACGGCTACGATAAAGATTGAGAATGTTGTTGCTTCTGCTACTTTGAATCAGAAGGTTGATTTGAACGCTGTTGTGAAGAGTTATCCGGGGGTAGAGTATCGTCCTGAACAGTTTCCTGGACTCGTATTTAGGTTGAAGAGGCCGAAGACGGCCACTTTGATTTTTAATTCGGGTAAGATGGTCTGCACTGGAGCAAAATCTGAGAAGGAAGCTCGAAGAGCTGTTAAGAAAGTGATTAAGGAACTGAAGAAAGGCGGAATAATAATTATCAGTAAACCCGAGTTGAAAATCCAGAATATTGTTGCGTCTGCAAGTTTAGGTGGGAGGATAGACTTGGAAAGTGCGACGCTCTCTCTTGGAAAAACAATGTACGAGCCTGAACAGTTTCCAGGGCTGATTTACAGAATGGCTGTGCCCAAGGTCGTTATATTATTATTTGCAAGCGGTAAACTCGTTTGCACAGGAGCGAAGAGAGAAGGCGACGTATTCGATGCAGTACATAAACTTCATGGACTTCTAGAGGAAAAAGAACTCATATTCTATGCGTAAAAACGTCCAGAAAAAAACCATACTAAGAATCCTACTCTCGATTCCTCAATTTTCTGCTATATTCTATTTTATTGTAACGTGCGCGCGCTATGGATAAAATCGTCTTATTGTCCGTGGGAATGGTATGCTTTCTATGATGTTTTCGAGGTCAAGCATCCAAGTTAGCAGTCGTTCTACGCCTAGTCCGAATCCTACGTGGGGTACGGTGCCATAACGTCTCAAATCAATGTACCAGTCATAGTCTTCTTCTGTTAAGTCGAATTTTCTAAGTCGCCTCACCAATTTTTGTTGGTCGTCTTCTCTTGCACCGCCTGTTGATATTTCCCCAATCTTTGGTACAAGCATGTCGGTAGACAATACAAGGTCTGGATTGTCTCTGTGAGTTTTGCAGTAGAATGCTTTAATTCGAGTCGGATAAGTGTGAATAAAGAACGGGCCGCTGAACTCTTCAGCTAAAGCCTTCTCCTCCTTGAAGCCTAAATCTTCACCCCATTCAATCTTCAAGCCTCTATTGTTTAACCTTTCTATGGCTTCTGTGTACGTGATCCTTGGGAAAGGAGTCTTGACGGCCTTTAACTTTGAAATGTCAGCATTTAACCTTTTTATTTCATTCTTGCAGTTTTCAACTGTTTTTTGGCATATATAACCTACAAGGTTTTCTTCTAAACGCATTAAATCGTCCATGTCAGCAAAAGCCCATTCAGGTTCAACATGCCAGTATTCGGTTAAATGTCTTATAGTGCGGCTTTTTTCAGCTCTAAAGGAGGGAGCAACACAATAGACTTTCTCCAGTGAGTAAATTAGGGCTTCAAGATACAATTGAGCGCTCTGAGTCAAATACAAGTCTCTGCCAAAATATTTCAAGCCGAAGAGGGTTGCTCCACCTTCACATGCACTGGAAATGAACATTGGAGGCGAAACCTCAATAAAACCTTCCTTTCTGAAAAAATCATGAACAAACCGTAATACTTCACTACGTACCCTCATTATGAGATTCATCTTCCTGCTTCGAAGCCACAAATGACGGACATCCCGCAAAAACTCTTCACTCTTATCCCTAGTTATTGGAAAAGTCTCCGCCAAACCAACAATAGAAAGCTTTTCGACAGCAATCTCAAAGCCACCCGGAGCGCGCTTATCCTGCCTAACTGTACCCTCGAGCACTACAGATGATTCAATAGTCACTTTTTCAACTTGACTCCATGAAGGACTATCAGCCTTAACCGTGCATTGAATAAAACCTGAAGCATCACGAACAACCAAGAAAATAGTATTCTTACTCTCTCTTTTACGGTAAATCCATCCCCTAACCGTTACAGACTTCCCTTCGTACTTGCCATCCAAAATCTCTTGCACAGCCACAATAGACATAGACATCATTCCATAATTCAACTATCAAACCTAAATATTTACCCTGTAATCTTAACGTGCACTAAGAAGTTGCATTTCACAAAAAAAGGGAAGAAAGGATTTAGGGAAGGCTGATTTCTTTTAGGAACGCTAAATCTTCCAAGTTGTTAAGTTTGATTTTTTTGTCAGACACCGTGTAGAGCACGTTTTCAATGTAGAGCGCTCTCTTTACCCAGCTGCTGCTGTCCAATATGTCTACACCATTCTCTTGATGAGTAATGCTGCCTCTTAGGATAAATCCGTCAGTTATGGTTATGTTGAATACATAGGCTCCTTGCCAAACAGGTGTTCCATAAGCATAAGGTGGCACACCTTCTGGATATTGTGTTTCATCTATTTCCCTTACCAAGGCAGGTATTACTAGGAGATTTCTTGATCTGTCGAACAGGAAGGCTTTGTGATCTCTCAGAATAGGCGAGTCTGTTCCTCTATCACCAATTATGTATTTTGCTATTTGCTTTGGATCGCTTATGTTGCTAACGTCGAAGAGTGATATTTTCACTCCTTGATACCAGGCGAAATCTTCTTCATCTGCTTCTACAGTTTCTTTGCCGACACCTATGATGTGGTTTTCGTCATAAGGATGCAAATAATCTGAGTATCCTGGTATCTTCAACTTGCCGAGAACGATTGGATTGGTTGGTTCACTCAAGTCTATTACGAACAATGGGTCAATCTTTTGGAAGGTTACAAGATAGCATCTGTCTCCCATGAACCTGGCTGAATAAATCTTTTCTCCGGGAGCAAGGTCTTCCAGTTTTCCAGCGATGCTTAAGTTCATGTTCAGAATGTATACATGGTTCTTGGATGTTGCTTGATCCATGCTTCTGGCAATGTGCCCTGTTGTGGTTGCTATTCGGAAATATCCTTCTTGTTCATCCATAGAGAATTGGTTGAGCACGTAGCCTGGAACTTCACCGTCTGCCATGCCCTCTATTTTGTCTTCTTTTATATGAATTCTATAGATTAGTGTGCTTTCACTCTTGGGAAATGTTATGTAGATGTTGTTTAAGGATACGTACATGCAGCTTGTTCCACCTAGCAAGATTGTCTTATTTGTTGGCTCTTCCGTAATGCTTTGCACGTTCATGGCAACTATTGTTGTGAACATATAGAAACTATCAGATGTATCGAAGTATTGAATTCCAGTAGCACTGATTGTTCTATTCCTGTCTTCTGAAATAATTTTTGGAAGAATGATCGTTTCGTTAATTAACCGGGCTCGTTGGCTGACAACAAAGTAGACGTATTCATCGATCATCCTAGAGTTGAAATAACTGCCGCTCATCGTGAAACTTTTCAAAAGCGTTGGGCTTGTTCTATTGGTGATATCGTAGATTTCCACATTGGTTTCAGTATCCTCATCGTATCTTCTATAGTAATATTCATAAGGATTGATATTTTCGCATCCTAAAACGACCAGTCTATCACCCTCTACAAATATTCCTACAGGACTCGTGTCTTCAAAGGATATCTTAGAAAGAAGTTCAGCATCTCTAGACGGATAAGCCTTTAAAATCGATACATTGTTGTCTGAGACTAAATAGATGTATCTTCCATCGGTTTTCACGATATCTGCTTCATCAACTCCCTCCACCTGAATGTTAGTAGTTGAATATTCAGGTCCAGAGCCCACTGTTTCTGCATAGGCATCGGTTCCTGTCGGCGCGTTCAACAAGAATCTGCCCCATGATCCTTCATATGGGGAATATCCTTGAGTTCCCATGTTTTCCGTCAAGAAATCTTTAAGCTCCTCATAAGATGAAAATGTGTTCAAAGACGCAGGCGAGTCAGATTCTGGCGTATAAACTCCAACGTTATAGCATAATGTACCTAGAATTACAGCTAAGAGAACGCCGGCAATCCCATAAATCTGCGCACGTTTCTTAATCTTACTCTCCATTAGTCATTAGCACCTGCTAAACCTATGGATTTCATTGTATTTTATACCAATCTTTAGTACATATTGTTCCAGAAACTAGAACGGTCTTAGAGACCAAACCCGAGTTGCTTCATACCAAAATATTATCGAAACTATCGCCGCGAACAAAATAAAGAATAAGCTTTCTCGTGTGAACCCTTGCATTAATACAAAAAGATAAGTAATAAAGAAAGTTGTGGAGAAAACCGCGTAAAAGAAGTATCTTGGGAATAGAAGTTTTCCTAACTTGACAAAGTGACGAAGCACCCCGATTTTAACTTCGCCAACCAAAACGTAATGACCACCTATCTCCTGTTTCTGCACTAACCTCAATTCGCATAACCGTTCAAGATGATGCTGTGCAACACTTGGACTACTGAAATGTAAAGCTCTCTGAACTTCACGAACACTCATCGGACTACCATTTTTCAAAAGAAGCCAATAGACTTTCCAAGCTTTTCCGCGAAGTTCAAAATCGAGCCTAGTCTGATCCTCCGCATTCAAGGAACAACACGCTTCTACAATAAAGTTTGCGAATATGAGACTTATAAGTCCAATTTTTGGAACACGCATTCTACCAACTAACTCGTGCGCTATCAGAGTGAATGACGTCTTGTCTAAGACTTTCTTGTTGTGGATGTAAGCCAACTCGGTTGTCGATTGAAATGCAGTTAATCCTTCTTTTGTAAAAGCTTTGGTAGATTCATAAGCAAATTCATGCTAAAGATTTAACACTTTTTTGTATCCGAGTATGTCGAGAAATCCGTGACCTGAGACATTGCAGGCAATCACCTTTTTCTCACCAGTTTCTTTGCATCTCACTGCTTCATCTATCATGGCTCTAATGGCGTAGGATGATTCTGGAGCAGGTAGGAATCCTTCTGTTTGAAGGAAAATCCGAGTTGCCTCAAAAACTAGTTTTTCGTCAACAGGATAAGTTATTGTGTTGATATGCCCTAAGTTTCTCAATAGACTCAGAATTGGCGATGCTCCTGAGTATCGAAGGCCATCTCCGAATATCGGTGGCATTTCCGTATCGTGACCTAAAGTATACATTTTAAGCAGTGGCGTCTTGCCTGCATGATCTGCGAAGTCATAACGGTACTCACCTTGGCTTATGTTTGGTGCGGCTAATGACTGGGCTGCAAGAAACTTACATTTCCGCTTACCTTTAAGAACTTCACCAATGAAGGGGAGTGTGAAGCCACCGAAGTTTGATCCTCCCCCAAAACATCCTATCAGCATATCCGGCTGTTCCCCTGTAATTTTGAATTGTTCGATTGTTTCGAGACCAATGACTGTCTGATGCATCAACACATGATTTAGAACACTTCCCAGACAGTATACAAAACCTTCGTTTTTTCCGGCATACTCTAATCCCTCAGAAATCGCTATACCTAATGAGCCAGGATGATCAGGATTTGATTTAAGAATGTTCCTGCCAACCTCAGTCACTTTACTCGGTGAAGGATATACCTCGCCTCCATACATTTTCATTAGAGTTCTTCGGTCAACCTTCCAATTATGTACATTGCAAACCCAAAAAACAACACATTTTAATCCCATCAGACAGGAGGCATGAGATAGGGCAGTACCCCATTGTCCAGCGCCGGTCTCTGTGCAAACGCCTTCTTTTCCTTCCTCGAGGGCATAGAATAGTTGTGCTAATGCTGTATTGACTTTGTGACTTCCAGTGGGAGACAGGTCTTCCCTCTTCCAGTAAAGATGTGCAGGTGTTTTCAAGAATTTTTCAAGTCTTTTCGCTCGTCTCAGTGGGCGTGGTCTGCCTGCTTGTATATAAAGTTCTCTCAATTCCTCAGGTATAGGAACCCAGCGTTGATCTGAACTCTCCTGCTTTAAACATTTTTTGACAATTACTTTAGACAGAAACTTGAGCCTCGAAGGACCTGTTTCAGGTTCTTTAGGTGGAGGAAGTGGTTGTGGAAGATCCGGTAAGATGTTATACCAGTTTTTTGGAAGATCATCTACTGATAGCTCAATCTTTACTTCATTCATTTTCTTTAATCCAACGTTTTAGGTTTTAGGTAAATCAGTTGATTTCCCTGTTCATAAAAGGTTTTCTTATCCAAACCATTGTTCTAATGTTCTTTTCTTTTTCAAATCATTGACGCCTTTACACATTTTTCCTAGAGTCTTTCTGACACGGTTTTCTGAAAAGTCTCTTTCTCTGCAAATGAAATTGACTACGTCTTCTACATTTGGTTTTCTCCATTCTATTTTGTGATTTTCTGTTACCTTTGGGTGTAGGAAGATTTCTCTAATTCGTTGTGGATCAACTGGAAACTCTGCATTTTTTATGTGTGGTAAAGCGTTTTCTAGACATCCATGCTTCTTTATCAGTTTCAGGGCTGTCTTGGGCCCCACATTTTTTATGCCTTCAGGGTTGAAGTCTGTGCCTATTAGAATACCCACATCAACTAATTGCTCATAGGTTATCCCACATTCATTTAGAACATGTTCGAGTTCTACAATTTCTGGTACAATTTCAATGTACAGTTTTTTCCTTGGCAGTTTTCTCCGACCTGAAATTGTCATGTTTCTCACAAGTCGAGATGCACCGAAAAGGAGACTATCATAATCTTGGCTTGCACAATAATCTGCGTCTCCACACTTCACCAAGTGTGCTGCTTGGGCTTCTCCCTCGCTTGGTGCCTGAATCCATGGAATCCCCATTAAATCTAAAAGTCGTTTGCTATCTTTAGTCATATAGTCTTTCAGGCGGGATGTTGCTTGCGCATACAAACGAGCTTCTTCTATTCTTCCTTCCTGCAGGGCGTGTTCATACATTATTAGGGCTTTCTCTTTGACCTTCATGCGTCTCTTAACTTCAACTTCTTTTAACGCTGGTGGGACTCCATCAAAAACGTATATCGGCTTTATACCCATCTCCACAATGTTGCTTGTCCTGTAAAGAAGACCGCTTAGATGGCTGGTTACCCTCCCGTTGCTGTCCTTTAATGGTGTGCCATCAAACTGTCGGATTATGGCTAAGAACTGGTACAATGTGTTATAAGCATCTATGGCTATGGACTTCCCACTTAAATCCTCCAGTTTAACTGCTTTTTTTGGAACAAGGTCACGCAAGTTTACGCCCAAGACAACCCCGTTGAATACAGCTATAGAAGTAAAATAATAAACTTACGAAGGCAGCACAGGCACATACTAGTTCACTAATCAAAGCCACAACATGTTCCATGGATTCCTACGTTGAACCATGAAATACTGAATCTTCATCAAATCTATCTACCGTTCTAGGATTTCTCGGAATCTTTTCCTCCTTGAGAAATTATTTTCTGCAGTTGGAAAGCTTATCTTCTTTTGTCCGTCGTTTTTTGGTTTTTTCCCATATAACATATAAGGAAGCTTGACAATTAACAAAAACATAACTTCGAGGATTCAAAATGACTCAAAAAACTCCAACATTGACATTGGTTACGTGTACAAGTTGCGATAAACCGATACCGCCGGGAACGGAGGCGACAAAATTTCTATGTCCAGACTGTGGAGAGATTCTGATTAGGCGATGCGCAAAGTGCAGAAAGTTTGGGCGTTCCTATAGATGTCCCAAATGCGGTTTTGTTGGACCATAAAATGTGAAACGAGGTTTTTAAAATGGGGAGTGTTGTAGTCTCTTACAAAATATTTCCAGTAGATATAACCGTTGACTTTGACGAACTGCAGAAGAAAATTGAGAATTCTCTACCAGAATTCGCTTCTATCTACGGGTTTGGCAAAGAGCCAATAGCCTTCGGATTAAATGCTTTAATTGCTCACATCAAAATTCCAGAAGACAAGTCAGGTGTGCTTGACAAGGTTGAGGAGAAAATTAAGAAAATAAGCGATATAAGTCAAGTGCAACCGGGTATGGTGCGTAGAACAAGTAGATAGTCTTAAACATTTATATAGGAATGGAACTCTGTTTCGACCAGTATCTGATTAATTATGGAAGGATTATGATTGACTGAAATTCAACTACGTGTCGGGGATGCAAGACAACGGGATGTTGGGAGAGGTATAGCACGTATAGATCAGAAAACAATGCGGAAACTAGGTATATCAGCAGGTGACGTAATACAAATAGTTGCCAAAAGAACAACATCAGCTATAGCTTGGCCAGCCTACAGTGAAGACCAAAACCGAGAGATAATACGGATAGATGGTTTTACACGCAAAAATGCAGGAGTAGCTATAAACGAGTATGTTATTGTGACACCTGCTAGTGTCAAGAATGCTATAAACATCACTCTAGCACCTGTGGATATGCGGTTAAATGTTGATAAAGATTTTACGAAATTCGTTAAAAACCGTTTGATGGAGAGAACGCTTATCGAAGGAGACACAACTCTTGTCATGATGCTTGGACACGCCATACCTTTCACTGTAACTAAAACCCGTCCACATGGCATAGTGAAAATCACAGCAGAAACAGCCCTTGCAATATTGAGTGAACCAGCACCTGAAGGAAGAGGGATGCCGCGAACCACGTATGAGGATATTGGGGGGTTACATGAGGAAATTCAAAGAGTGAGAGAAATGGTTGAGCTGCCACTACGGCATCCTGAACTTTTTCAGAGGTTAGGAATTGAACCTCCAAAGGGAGTGCTTCTTCATGGTCCTCCTGGTTGCGGCAAAACACTTTTGGCTAGAGCAGTAGCAAACGAATCAGAGGCAAATTTCTTCTCAATAAACGGACCGGAAATAATGAGCAAGTTTTATGGAGAGTCAGAAGCAAGGCTTAGAGAAATGTTTCAGCAAGCCCAAAAGAATTCTCCAAGTATAATATTTATAGATGAATTAGATGCAATAGCGCCTAAACGTGAAGAAGTCACAGGTGAAGTTGAAAGACGAGTAGTTGCACAGCTCCTAGCATTGATGGACGGTTTATCAGGAAGAGGAAACCTTATAGTAATAGGCGCAACCAACAGGCCAGCCGCTCTAGACCCTGCTCTTCGCAGACCAGGCAGATTTGACAGAGAAATTGAGATTGGTGTCCCGGACAAGAAGGGAAGACACGAAATCCTCCAAATCCACACGCGTGGGATGCCCTTGTCAGATGATGTTGTCCTTAAAAAATTATCTAAGATGACCCATGGATATACAGGTGCAGACTTGGCAGCTCTATGCAGAGAAACAGCCATGAAAGCCCTCCGCAGATATCTACCGCAAATAAACTTGGAAGAAGAACGTGTCCCACCAAGCGTACTGGAAAAGATGGAAGTTAGAAACGAGGACTTTCTTAATGCCTACAAGGAGATAACTCCAACAGCTATGCGTGAAGTTTACATAGAGGTGCCGACAATCCACTGGAGCGACATAGGTGGACTGGAAGAAGTTAAGCAAGAACTCATAGAAGTTGTGGAATGGCCTCTTAAAAATCCAGAGATATTCACGAGACTTGGAATCAGACCGCCGAAAGGAATCTTACTTTACGGTCCTCCTGGTTGCGGCAAAACACTTTTGGCTAGAGCAATAGCAACAGAAAGCGAAGCCAACTTCATAACAATTAAAGGTCCCGAAATCTTTTCGAAGTGGGTTGGAGAATCAGAGAAAGCCATCAGAGAAGTATTCAGAAAGGGAAGAATGGCTGCTCCTACAGTCATATTCTTCGACGAGATTGACTCACTTTTGCCTCGAAGAGGATTGGGATACGCAGATAGTGGAGTAACAGAACGCGTCATCAGTCAGCTTCTAACAGAAATGGATGGGATTGTAGCGTTAGAAGACATCGTTGTTATAGCTGCCACAAACAGACCTGACATCGTGGACCCAGCAGTTCTTCGTCCAGGAAGATTTGACAGATTGATTTATGTACCTGAACCCGATGAGAAAAGTCGTCTCGAAATATTCAGGATATACACGAAAGACATGCCATTATCGAAGGACATAGATCAATCACAATTGGCAATTATGACAAAGAACCACTCGGGTGCAGACATAGAAGCGTTATGTAGAGAAGCTGCTATGCATGCTCTAAGAAGAGATGTAAACACTAAGGAAGTCACAATGACTGATTTTGAAGAGGCGATGAAGAGGACAGGTCCATCAATCACGCCAGATATGGAGAAATGGTATAAGCGATTCATGAAGCAGGTTAGGCAAATCCAGAAACCAGCAACACCCGTTGCATAGGAGTTTTGATATATGGTTGTTAAAACATGGAAATCGTGTCCAGTTCATCATGTTATGCTGGAAATCTTGGAGAAGAAAGGTGCCATGACAGATGTAGATCTTTTCGATGAATTGAAGGAGGAATTCAAGGACATAGGATTTAAAGACTTCAATGAGGTCCTAATGCGATTGGAAATCGGCGGGAAGATTCGTACGACATCTATGTCTCGCGGGAAAAGAAGGATTGAACCTACAACGTGAATAAGTCTTCTTGTTGAGAACATCGAAGGTTTAACAGGCAGATGCATGAATCTTCAGATGTAATTATAGTTGGAGGAGGCCCGTGCGGCTCCTTCACTGCTTTAAACCTTGCAAAATTAGGCTGTAATGTAAATGTCTTTGAAGAACACAGAGAAATAGGTGTCCCATCTCATTGTGCTGGTCATTTAGCTATTAAGGGTTTGCAGCTTTTAGGATTGTATCCGCTGCCCCAAGAAATTGTTGAAAATACTTTCTATGGAGTGACCGTTCACTCTCCAAAAGGAAGTAAGTTGTGTATCCGCTATTCTTCGCCAGTAACTTGTGCTGTCAACCGAGTTCTCTTCGACAAGTACATTGCTGGAATGGCGGAAAAATATGGAGCAGAATATTTTCTGAATTCGATTGTCGAGTCTCTAGTTATTGAAGACGGTTTTGTAAATGGTGTTGTCGTCAGATGTAAAGAAGCTGAAGAAAAAATTTCAGCTAAATTAGTTGTGGATGCTGAAGGAGTATCATCAAGGATTCTCAGGCAAGCAGGCTTGTTTACGTCTAGTCGCTACTCGATTGTTAAGTCTGTGCAAGCGGAAGTTGCGAATGTTAAAGACATGGATACAGATATGGTTGAGGTTTTTCTGAGTAGGGATTATTCTCCCGGATTTTATGCGTGGTTGATGCCTAAGCAGGATGGAAACGCAAAGGTTGGGTTGGCTGCAAAAATTGGAAATCCAAGAGAACTTCTGCGAAAGCTAGTACATAAACATCCAACAGCTTCTAAGAAGTTGCGAAAAGCAAAAATCTTGCACACTTCATTTCATTCTATACCGCTTGGTGGGTTAATTCCAAAAGCTTACTCAGATGGATTCTTAGTTGTGGGGGATGCAGCGTCACAGGTGAAGCCTACAACGGGTGGCGGCGTAGTTTTCGGGATGACTTGTGCAAAGATTGCTGCTGAAGTAGTTTACAGAGCCTTATGTGAAGAGAATTTCTCCTGCGATTTCCTATATGCATATCAGAAGCAGTGTGAAAAGATGTTAGGATCTGAGGTCAAGGTTATGCTTAGAATAAGGAAAATGGTTGATACCTTGCCTGATGACAAGTTGGATGATGTAATTACCTTCTGCGCGAAAATTGGCTTGGACAAAACTCTTCAAAACTTTGAAGATATAGATTTTCAAGGTCGTTCCCTTTTCCATATGTTGTGGAATCCTCGCATGTCAACTGCTCTTTTCTATTTTCTTATCTCATACTTATTTGCGAATCGTTAAATCTACAGAAGACAACTAAAAGAAAAGGTGGTAAAGAAGATCATGTCCGACTTCGGTTATAAACAAGTCATTGTTTTCCGTCTTGATTTGAAAATGAGCAGAGGAAAAATCGTAGCACAAGGTGGACACGCTGCAGTTACAGCAGCAGAGGAGGCACGCAAGCACCAGAAGGGCTGGTGGAAAGCGTGGATGAACGAGGGACAATGTAAAATAGCCGTCAAGGTGGAAGATGAAAAAGAATTATTGGAGCTGGAAAAACAAGCAAAGAAGATGAAACTACCCAGCGCATTGATCATTGATAGAGGCCTCACTGAAGTTCCAGCCGGCACAAAAACATGTTTGGGAATCGGTCCGGCACCTGTTGAAAAGATGGATAGGATAACAGGTATGCTGTCTCTGCTTTAGAAGGCCTGAGCCTTGTCAGTTCCTAGATTGGAGAAGGCTATAGGCATTGAGGTTTATGCTACAAGTTCTTTGGGTGTTGGCGGTCTTATTCGGCAGCACATTGAGGATTTTATTGTTAAGGAAGTTTTGGTTGACGGTTCCAAAGCAGAATTGAATAAGTATAGTAGTCAAGTTTTAGGCTCTTCGCCTATCAAGAATCGCTATTTGATCTGCGTTTTAGTCAAGCGGGATTGGGACACGTTTTTAGCTCTTCAAGCAATCGCAAAACAGCTGGACTTAAGTCCAAGATACATTCAAATTGCTGGAATTAAGGATGCGAAGGCTTTAACTGCTCAATACATTACAGTTGAAGACAGGTCATTTGAAGAAATCCAGAAGGTTCAAGTTAAAGACATATATGTTCATCCAATAGGTTATTTCCACAGCAGATTTTCATCTTATTATCTTTTAGGCAACCATTTTGACATAACCATGAGAGCTATAGACCATTCGAGATCTATGATCAAAAACCGAATGATAAGAACTATTGAAGAGTTCAAAGAAATTGGTGGAGTTCCAAACTTCTTCGGTCATCAACGATTCGGCACGATCAGACCAATAACACATCTGGTTGGGAAAGCAATAGTTCAAGATGATTTTAGGAAAGCTGCGTGGCTGTATTTAGCGAAGCCAAGCCTACATGAGCATCCAGAATCTCGAATAGCACGTGAGCAACTGCAGAGAACACAGGATTTCAAACAAGCCCTGAAAATTTTTCCAAAACAACTTCGCTATGAACGTTGGATGCTTAAGCATCTAGCAAATAAACCAGAAGATTTCGTTGGAGCTTTTAGAAGACTACCGATAAAGCTTAGAAAGCTTTTTCCACAAGCCTATCAAGCTTATTTATTCAACAAATTCCTAAGCAAAAGACTTGAGAAAGGATTTCCGTTGAATAGGGCTGAAGTTGGAGATTATGTTGTGAATGTAGAGCGTTCAGGTCTGCCAATGATAAAAATGCGTAGAAAGGCAGACACCGGGACAATTACAGAAATTGATAGGGCAATTCAAGCTGGAAAGATGCGTTTGGCAATGCCTCTTGTAGGCTTTAAGCATTATTTCTCTAAAGGTGTTCAAGATGAAATTGAGAAACAGATCCTAGAAGAAGAAGGCATTACTGCAGCAAACTTCAAAATCGAAGCTATGCCGGAAACTAGTTTGAGAGGTGGACTGCGGACAGTTTTAGTGCCAATGAATGATTTCTTGCTGAAATCAATAGCAGCAAATCAGGTCAACAGGTCAAAATATGAAGTAGAAGTAAGCTTCACATTGTATCGTGGTTCCTACGCAACAATAGTATTGAGAGAACTGATGAAACCAACAAGTATAGTGCAAGCGGGATTTTAACTGGCAAAAGCTTTTAGCTAGTTATTTGTGTCTTCGGAGGAGCTTCAAGTCATCTCTGTCGCATAAGCTGCAAATGCGGGTGTTGCTACTTTCAGCTCTGCTATTGCTTCGTTTGCTTTCTTGTTAAATCGAAATCCAAGGCTGCAGGTACAGCTTCGTTTAGCATATGGTTTTTAGCAGGTCTGATCGTGTTATTATACCGATGATTTCTTTGCCTTTTGTAACCAATACGCCTTGATGTTTTTCAAGCATTGGGCGGATTGTATCTGTCGTTGTTTCCTCTGAGACTGTTGGTAAGGCAGAACTCATAATGCTGTTAACTTTTGCGTTTGCTATGTTTGAACTTAGATTTCTGATTATGCTTTCTTCTGTTATTGTTCCAACTACATTGTTTCCATTTAGGACAGGCATCTGAGAAATGGCGTTTTTTATCATGATTTCGCTTACTTCTAAGATGCTGTCGTTTGGTTTTGCGGAGAGTACACCAGTAGACATCACGTCTTTACATTTCCTTTTCTTGCCTTCTGTTAGAACTTCTAGGATTTTGTTTACTGTTGAGAGCCTAGGATCAACCTTCTCAAGTTCTATCTTTGATACGTGAGCTTGTGAAACATCAACGAGCTCTGCCAGTTTTTTCTGGGTTAATCTTGCTTTTACTCTTAATTTTTTGAGTG
>Ga0209427_10001940_pt1 | contig 24109 bp, 20 predicted proteins | sample DeeMarSWOR136_30_FD_187465 | JGI IMG/M metagenome (GOLD analysis project Ga0209427, IMG submission 187465) | Marine sediment microbial communities from White Oak River estuary, North Carolina - WOR-1-36_30 (SPAdes) (version 2) | ecosystem: Environmental > Aquatic > Marine > Intertidal zone >...
TCAGAAAACAAACTTCATAAAATAAATATACAAAGTAACAGCCTCCTCAAATCTTCCGAATCTTAGACCTACGCAAATTTTGTCTCAATATCCTCACGCGCATACATATAAAGTCCCGGAACAGAAGACCGAGCCTTTGACGACGCCAATCGCAGAATTCTTAACTTCCGTTTCACCCATCTCGTGGAACTTTTATATATCGTATCCAAGAACGAAATGATCCGTTTTTTTAAAAAGCTCTCAGTTGGTTAATGGATGTTGTTTTTATAAAATCTTTATTAGAACAATAAAAATATGTTGCATTGCGTACGCGTGCGCGCTCTGAATAAAGGAGCCATGTAAGGTGGTGTACATCTATTTCCCATTCCAAGTAAATCACTTGGGGAGCACCAAAGTAGCCAATTTTGAAAATAACATCAGGCAATTGATTGAGCAGATATTATTCACAGCGCCAGGTGAAAGAGTAAATCGACCAACTTTTGGATGCGCGCGGCGTTGGCCACCACCAGGATGCCACTTCTGGTCTGCCCGTAGGTACTGAAGAATCGGCGACCTTACTTCAGCCCTGTTCATGGTCAGGTATACTAGTCTCCTTGTGTGCACGCTACCCCACCTCGTGCGTAGGCGTAGGCCTGATCGAGAGAATCTAGAGACAGAGTCATCTTGCCCTCCTACGGATGGGCGAATAGGTGTGTGTAAATCTACACTGGGGTGATTTGAGTGGAGGAAGAGGAAAGATATCTAAAATGTCTTCACAAAGATGCGGGAGTCTCTACTCGTATCTAGCCAGTTAAATTTAACCAATGGTATTTTGTTATTGTTCGACCATCTTTCAGAATCACATCGATTTTAACGTTAAATTCGCCCCATCCCATGTTTCTGAGTCTGAAGCCATTTTCCTTTGTATTTATAGTAATTTCACGTTCTATAAAGGTCGGATGAAGCGTATATTTTACATTGTCTATTTGTGAGAGAATGCTTTCCGGAACATCAAGATATATTTCCCAGTTATAATAACCTGGCTGTGTTGGACTAGGACTTGATGTGTTAACTATAATTATCTCTTCGGCATTTATCCTTCTCGCTTCGATAGCAGATCGAATTTTCTTTGGGATGTCTATTAATGTCCTAATGTAGCTTCTTCCCTTACTGGCCATGGTGGTGGCCAGTATTTTTACCCGGATATTGTCTGCAACGAGATTCCGATCACTGTCAATCGATGTTTCATGAAGCGATGTAAGCTTGAGCATTACTTCCTTCAAGTCGGGATCAAGACTACTTTCATTTATCATCTTCTTCAAGGCGTCAGTTGTCCAAGAAAACTCATGTTTTGAGGAAACGGATTTGTAATACTTTATCAAATCTGATGCTGCCTCCATGCCTTCAGTTAGTGAATTACGCAGATAGGCGGATACAACCAATATCAGGCGCATTCCATACCTGTAATCTTCTTCAAGAGTGTTTTCTAGGACCTCGGACGCAAGCTTTTCACTTTCTTCGTATTCTTTTAGGAGTAACAGATCCTCAGCCAGGCTTGCTTTAAAATACATTGAGTCCGGTTCTAGTTCGAGAGCTTTTTCTATATGTTGTTTTGCTATGTTATAATCAAAGGATCCTTCAATCATTGAGACGCCTAAATCATGCCAAGCACTCGCGGATCTATCGTTAATCTGAGTAGCTATTGAATATGCATCCATTGCTTCATTAAATCTTTTAAGTCTAAATAACGTCTCTCCTTTAGCAAGATAAAATGTTTCATCTTTAGGATTTATATTAATTGCGGCATCGAAGTACTCTATCGCTTCTTCATATTTGCCCAAATTTTTTAATGAAAGACCAAGGTTGTACAACGCAATTACATTTTCAGGTTCTTGTTCTATTGCCTTTTTGTAATAGCTTATTGCTTTGTCATAATTTCCGAGAGTATAAAAAGCATTTCCCTCTTCATTCCAAAGATCTGAATTAGAAGGTTCTAGCTCCAGGGCTTTTTCGTAATAATTTATGGATTCTCTATAGTCTTCATTCAGGAATAATTTGTTGGCTTCCTCTCTGTATTTCGCTACACCTTCACGCTTAGACGCCTCTATCTGATTATTCCAGTATTGAGTGGTTTCTCTGAAAGATTTTGATAACCTTTTTAGTTCTGGGAACCGAGAAGGATCTTCAGCTAGGTCGGTAGCTAGGGAATAGGCTTCCGCTAGTAGAGAATATTCTCGTATAGCCTTTTCATAATCACCAGAATCCAAAAAGCCTTTGGAATTTTTATGACCAACGGCTGCAATATTATCAAGAAGTTCTAAGAGTTCTTGGGAGTTTGAAGAGTTTTGCATTTCGGAAATAAGGGCACGTAGTGTTTTTTTTGAACGTTTCAATCAGGTTTATCCTCCTTCGATTTTACCCCTAGTGACTCTTTCAGTATATTCCTAACCACGATTTCATACAAGCCTCTAATACCTGTATTTATACCTCTCATAGTATCCTCTATCGTGTTTATATGCGCACTTATTGTACTAAAGCAATCGTATAGTTTTTCTATATTTTCATTGAAATCTTTATAATAATAATCTATTTCTTTATATGTACTGGGAAACTTTTCGATTTGTTTCGTAAGTTTATTATAATCATCTATGAATTGTCTGGATTGTGTCTTATAATGAGTAGCAAGAGTCTTTAGTAAGTTTAAATCGTCCTTTTCTTGCACGCAATAATCCACTGCGATCCGTAAATTATGCATCAGGTTCACAGTATCATAGAATTCTAATAGGATATTGACGGCTGGTTCTTTTTCTGCGATTACTTGAGGGCGAATAATATCCACCCGGGGCGACTCGTAAGTTTTTCTGAACAGTGTTTGGACAGTTCGCTTCTTATCATCAATCCCTAGAAATAGAATTGGAATAGTAAAATCCCTGGGTTCGCATATTTCATCGTTAAACATACTTTGTCGCGTTTCTTGGATAGTCTCTTCAATTTTTTTACCCAGAAGGTTAAGGTAAAACCCTCTTGCGAACGCTCCTGCAGCGTCATTTGAAATGCGATCGCGCATAGATACTATTGCGGGAACTCTTTTGATTAGTTTTGGAACCAATCCCGTAAATCTGTTTGATATTTCAGCGGTGTGGCAGGCATTAAAAACCATTAAGCCTATAGACTCTTCGTTCAGGAATATGTGATTTATATCTTCTTCGTTTGCTTTATCTAGACGTCCTTTCTTATTTCTAAGAGCGAGATACCCCTTATCATCCTTGAAATCTCCATGTCCTATATAATGAATAATATGGTAAAATTTATTCTTGATCTTCTCTTCAATATTTTCTTTTGTAGCGATATTTACTTTGTCTAAATCTATGGGGTCCTTAGCTTTTTCCAATACCTTTGTTATTGTATCAATTTCACTTTCAGAATCAACGTGAGGTAGCCCCACTACATTAGAGGCTATAATTAGGATCGTAAGTGGATTGTCCTCTAAGTTTACATACCGGTTACTACCACTAAAGACTCGGACAATGAGTGTATATTTATCTATTGACATAGGAGTACCATCTTTTGACATCGCCTCCCAAGGATAGACTGCGTATTTAGGATCGATTTCTAGCATTATTCGCAGGCCTGTTTCTGCCGGTAGATACTTCATCGCTTCTTCAAATTGATCGGCTATGCTGCCGGTGAACAAACTTTGCCTAAGATTATCCCCAAAAGTGGCTACCTGTTGTTTTGTCATTTTCCTGCCTGGATCTAAAAATTTTTCTATCTGATTTTTCAAATCGTCATCAATATTCAGCGTACCTTCTTTTGTTTCCTCCCCATAGCGACTTTTTACAGAAGAATCTGCACAAATTTCCAGATAAAAGTCTTTATATCGCATATATTAAAAATTGAGAGACGTTAAAATAAAAGTTACGTTCACAGGAGTCTCCAATGTTCAAGCAAAAACAAGACTTTGGAACGAATAAAATATTTAAACTTATGCAGTTCGTGCTAGGTTTTGCTTTATTACTGTTGTCGCGAGCATAAAAAGGCTTCTCTTGCCCCATTACCATTAATATATAAGTTGATTGTTTACCACTTTACAATTATTTGTGCGAGGTGCAGACCATAGCTATCTATAGTTTAATATATTCGTTATGACATAGCTAGATCTTCTTTATTATTAAGGAGTTATTGCATCGTTTTAGAGACGACATTAGATACCATGTCATTGGCTATCTCTCCATTTCTCACATACGGCACATGGGATTTTATGTTAAACAGCGCCCTATCTCTGTAAGCCCTTTCTGCGGCGTCTTCAAAACTCATGTCCTGAATTGATGCAAATTTCATTGATTCAAGTTTTTGCTCATCATTTAGTTTATTTTTAAGTTTTTCAACCAGGTCATAGCGGCCACCTTGTTTTAGCCGGTCGCTTAACCTGCTGATCGTACTCTGCACAAGATCAAAGCCACCCGCGATTCTTGCTTCCACGATATCTCCTTTAATCCTCCCCCAATGTTCTTGGTAGTGAAAATCAGTTCCATACCATGTTATCTTTCCCAACTTTGTTTCAAGTACAAAATCAAACCTCTCAATGTCTGGTATTTCTAGTACTAACTTCTGTTCAATTTTCCTGTATTTTCCTTCTTCATATATGTCAGTGAAACCGTAGAAGTAGTCTCCAATGAATCGTTTGTGGATCCAGTAGAGCCAGAGTCTGACTACATATATTCCTTGTTCAGGGAGTAGTGCAAATAGTTCTAGGTGAGGCCATGCGTAAGCCAGGTCTCCCACAATATCGCATATTTTCTCCTTGGAACCATTCTCGTGTAAATAAATCGATATTGGAGAGTATACAGACCTATCATTCTCTTCAAATTCAATGCTTAATTTTGGGTATGGTAGTTCCCTGTACTCTATTTTTTTACCTTCGCTTGGTCTTGGGGGAAACCATCTAGGATAGTACATGGGAACTTTTGTACCTTCGAATGTTATTATCCTTCTACCGTTTGGCACTCCACCCAATGTCATCCTTACTACTTCGCTTTGATTATTGGCAGCGGATATCCAAACCTGTTGTTCCCAAATGGGCTCGGCTGTGTGAGTCAAAGTTATAGATTCTTTTTCGTACGTATTTCTGAGATGTAGCACCTGAAAGAAGAATCTTTCAGCCGCTGAATCTCTATTGACTTTTTGACCATCTTCTTCACCCGCTCCCCAAATAATTAAAAAATCTTTTGTATTATCGCTAAAGCCAACACATAGTTTGTCCTCATCTCCTATGCTATGGTTTATTGGCCTTATGTGTCCATCTCTTATGTCTCCCTCTGCTGACATTTCAATCGTTGTCACCCCATAAGGTAAATACGGAATCAGGTTGTCAGAGTCTGCATTTAGGAATTTTAGATTAAATCCTGCCATATTTTTTCTTAAACAAAATAAAAATATAAATGTTGCTTGAGTGCATTGCTCATCGCGCGTGCAGATGGGTATCTTTGATCATCCCAGTTATGAGTTCGACTAAAATCTAATGCACATCAGTCTGTATGCGCATCTTATTGAGTCATCTATGACGTGTTACGTGCACTGGCTTTAAGTAGGTGTTTCAAGATTTATCGCTTTTATCAGTTCTGTAATATTCTTCATTGTGTCAGAAGGGATAGTAAATCCAAATCCGGCCCAGGGAATAAGGACACTTATTAGCATGGTGAAGATTTGAGCGTAAGTCTTGATTATATTTAAACTGAAATTTGCTAACTTCTCATGATATTCAGCTAGTTGTTCAACCGGGAGGGTGGTGGTAGTGCTTACGTCGCCCGTGAGTTTAATAATTGTCTCGATATATTTGTCCCCTTCCCCTGTAGTTTTGATGGATAATTGGGTCAAATTTTTTAATGTCTCTTCTAGGTGGTCCTTAATTTTCTTATCAAGATCTTTAAAGGCAGCATTAGAAAGTATTAGGTCGGCAATCGGATCTTTTTCCGACATATTTGGACTCAAATATTTTATTATTACCTATATATATAAATTTATCCTGCATTTAATTTTTTATAAATGAATCTAAGTCAAACTCTAAATCTAGGAGTTTCTCCAAGAATGTTTTTAATTCAGTATGTGTATTCATAATTACTCCTGCTAATTTCTCAACTTCCATTGTAGGTAAGATGGAACCTAAAATGTTTTTCGGATATAATTTCATCTCCTCAAGGTGTTTTTCCATTATGTACATATCATCATTTGTTTGTAAATTCATTCTCACTGTATGTAAACCAATAAATTCTATAGTATAATTAAAACCTCTGGGATCGTGCTTCACATATTTGCGCGAGCTTAAGTTCATTTTATCTTTCTCATGTGTGTGCAAGTGCAAGTAAATACTTAAAGATTATGCAAAGATATCCTAGACAGTTATTGCTCGGTCATTCATGCGATGCACACGAATGCGCCCACAATTTGAAATTAATTATAAAGACGTACGCGCGCACCGCAGTTCTCTCTGAGGTAGAAGCTCCGCCTGAGTCGTTTTACCAGATCATTCACGTACGGGAGCTGGTGATCATAATGGCTTTGAGGTCCCATTCGTGGTCGTACTCCACCAGCCTCCCAAGGCCTTCTACGTGGAGGTCTATCCAGAGGATGGGATTGATTGAAGTTAAATCTGAGTTCTCGAATAGTAGCTTGGGATAATCCTCATTTATCCTTCCTCAGACGATGGCGTATGGATCTCTTAAAATTCTCGTGAATTATCAAATTCGCCCACGCACAAAAAAAAATCAGGCGACAGAATGTCTTCATTTAAATAACCAATGGCTAAAATAGACATTTTCTATGGGCTGAACGAGTTTCTGCTCATGACCATGAATTGGAGTCTGAGATAATACTAGAACTGGAAGTCCGCATAGAGCAGTCTGGAGACAGAGAGGACTGTCCAAGTCCGCAAGGACCATGTGAACGCCATGAAGATGAGGACGGGCTCCCCGGCGTGGAAGCTCCACATACCCTCCATCGCTCCGAGGGACTCCATGACAACGCCCACAAGCACGCTGCTGATCATCACCGAAAGATTCCACCCCGTCGTCTGCTCCTTGGAGTAATACAGGCTCGCGAGGCTCATGGCCACATAGACCGCTGCCAACAGCCAGCTGACGCTGGGGAGGTAGCCCTGGGCCGCCATGCCCACGAGAACGAGGCAGATGGAGGCTAGGGCAGGGGCTAGTCTGCTGGCCCTGGTATCCGGGATTCTCCCGCTGAGCACCTTGTTGAGGTACCGAGCTATGGTGAGCATCCCGAGGATGAAGAGGCTCCAGCCGAACACGGTGAGGGGCGAGGGTAGGCCTCCGTCGAAATAGGCGAAGGCCCCTGCTGAGGTGTGGGCGTACTCGTCGACGACGGCAGTGGCGAGGGTCACCAGCATCATAACTGTGAGGGTGGAGAACTCCATCTGCATCGAGGCCCAGATGCAGACTACCGCTGACAGGAAGAGGCCCATGATGAAGAGGGTCGGGTTAAGCTTGTAATAATCACCTCCGAAGAAGGCTGCAAACGTGGATGCGAACAGGAGGTACACCACGAAAACGTTCTTCAGTGTTGCTTCCTCGCGCTCTGCCATTCTCTTTCCCTCCCTCTTCAGGTCGGACGCAGGGCTCTCACATGTCTGAGAGTAGTAATTAAATATATATTGATATGAATTATAAAATCTTAGGGTTCGAGGCGACCAGATGAATGAGCTATATTCTTGACCCCCCGGCACTCTTTCTCCTTGGAATGATTCTCTACTATATCTCGAGGCGGCTGAACTGGGACGGCAGGGTCACGGTACTGGTAGGTTCCTTCGTCTCTTTCATCCTTTTTATGGGGGGGAGCACCCTCCTTTACCTGGACATAGTCGACTGGCCCATCCCTCCCACCCAAGGCCCCGTTTGGATGTTCCACACTAACTACACGGGGATAGCTAAAGGTGATGTTCTCCTCATCATAGCGGTCTTCATGCTCCTCCTCTACCCAGGCTGGCTCATGCTAGGGTACTTGGTGGCTAGGCGCAGGGACGAGGGCTTCTTCCTATACCCAAAGGTTACATACGAAGACATCAGGAGGAGGAGAAACGGGGAGAAAGCGAGGTTCACCGTCAAAAGGGGCCCAGAATCACGGAGCCTGGTGAGAGAGGCCATTGAGGAGATCGGAGGGATCGGGAGCTTCGTACGTCCCGGGGATAGAGTGGTCATCAAGCCCAACATCTGCGGGGGGAACCCTCAGATCCCTGGGTCCTTCACCAGCATCGATGTGGTGGACGAGTTGGTGGACATGGTCCGAGGGGTTGATGCCTCCGTGATAGTGGTCGACTCTGACATGATATGGACCAAATTCGACCCCGTGGCGGAGAGGCAGGGCTGGAAGAAATGGGCTAAGGAGAAGGGAGTGGACCTCGTGAACCTAGCGAAGACACGGAAGGCGAGGTTCAACTTCGGGGAGGGCAGCGCCACGGAGGTGGTGCCAGTCTCCAGGGAGCTCGTCGAGGCGGACGTCATCATCTCCGCCGCCACGATGAAGACCCACATGCTCACCACGGTCACCATGGGGATGAAGAACATGTATGGCACCTTCCCCGAGGAGGCAAAGGCCAAGTACCACAGGAAGGGAATCGAGGAGGTGATCTACGACGTCAACAGGGCTTTCACACCCAGCCTCACGGTGATCGACGGCACCATAGGCGGGGAGGGCACTGGCCCCCTTTCCTGCGAGCGCGTGGACTTCGAGACCGTGGTCGCCTCCAACGACGTGGTCGCCGCCGACTCGGTGGCCTGTAAGCTCATGGGGTACGACCCGATGAGCGTGGTCCACATCAGGATGGCTCACGAGAGGGGTCTCGGCAACGCGATGGTGGACTTCGATGTGGGGTCTCTCCACCCCCAACATCCCAAGGACGGAGCTTGGAAGAAGCCAACCCCCCAAGTTTCTGTCTTCTACGAGAGCCTAGTCGAGCTTGCCCTCCACCTCCCCGGAATGCAGGTCTTCTTCGACCTCACCGCCGATTTCGTTCTCTACGGCTTCGCAACCCTCCCGGTGCTAAGGGACATCACCCCCGAAATGGAGAGGATCCTCGACGACGTCTTCTCGATGCTCCTCCTCAGTGGCTACAGGGGCAGGGGAAGAGCGGATGAAAATCTCCTCAACCTCGCTGACACCGTGAACAAGGGCCTCTCGAGTGTGCGCGCGCTTACACAATCTGCATGACCACCTATGGCATCGCCAGGTTAGAGCTCTGGCAGAGTGTAGCCTTCTTTGCCGCACAAGCGAACGGAAGACCGAGCCTTTGACGACGCCAATCGCAGAGTTCTCAACTTCCGTTCCACCCATCTCATATAAATCGCAGCCATTCCACCAAATGGATACTTTACAGCATCCTCCATAAACTCCGTTCAACTACTATCGCACGATGGTCCATCAAGAATTTAAAAGCCTGAACAGTGATGACCTTGACCCTTTTGAGTGAGAATAAGAAAAAAAGAGGTGTTGATAGACTTCTTTCTAGTGACTGAATGAGGTTCGATTTTATCCTCTTATGGCGATTTTTTTCTCTCCAGTCTTCTTGTCTACTGTCACAAAGGTAATCTTCGGTATCTCAATTTCTTTTTCTTTGACTTTTACCTTCACTATCTCTCTGACTGTTAGCTCGTATACATCTCTACCCTTTCTGGTTTTGTATTCTCTCATAGATATTGTAGCCTTTTCCTTCTCGATGGCTTGCATCACATTGGGAAGCTTGTCTCGCAACTCTGCTAATGCGATTCGCTCAGCATCTTTTAGGTCTTTCACCGCCATCCTCACAACCTCCCATAGAACACGAATTCGTGAAGTATCTTCTCCTCCACGGCGGTATCAGCTTCAGGGGCATAGTCTCGCTTCGCCCTGAAAAACGCTTCGGAGGGCGTTTTCCCAGTCATCAGATGCTCGAAGAACAACCGGTGAAACAACGGCCCGTTGTAGTTTGTTTCCGTGAAGGGCGTCGAGTAGTGGACCCCAGTGCAACCAATAAATGCTTTTGCTCCAGACCTAAGAAACCGCAAGGAAATCGAGTTTGCAGGCACCTTTCCTATTATATAGGCTCCGTAGCACGCTCCTGAAAGTACTACTCCTTGTGAATGGGCTAAACTAGCTGTGAAAGCCACGGGCCAAGGTGAGTCTTCTCCCCACCAAACCGATGTGTCAGCATCAGATCCATGTAAAATAAAGTAAACGTGCTCAACATCCACATCACCTACGCTGAAATCGTCACTTGTCATCGGTGCACTCCAATAGACATCGCCTGCGTCAGAAAAGATGTCCACGATCGGCCCTGCGTACTCTCTATTTACATTTCCTAATCCGAAAGCACCGGATTTTGGGGCGCACTTTCCCTCCAACTGTTTAATCAGCAGATCGAGACTGCCGCCATCAGGGATTCTAGCGATTGGTACGTCGATCACATCATCACCCGTGAAATCTGCATAAACATCATCCGTATACAGCGTGTCTTTATAAGGAGACCAAGGATATTCCCAATCTAGGGGGTTTGGCAACACCGCAAACGGTACAATGTCAGGCCCTCCAATGATCTGTATGTGAGTAATTATTCTAATGATGGGGAAAGGCTTCACCATTGCAGCTTTTTGCACTTCTACCCTAGCATCTAATAACTGAATTAGAGTAGTTCTCAACTGTTTTATTTTATTATATACTTCGTTGAAGTCGTCTGTACAGACGTCTAAAATTATTGCCCTTTGCCTATACGCGAGGTCTATCATCCTTGGACGTATTTCGTTATTGTAATCGTCTGATCCGAACTTGTCAATGAGCCTTTTCTTACACGTCACAATTAGACCTATCTGCCAAATGCCATAAACTGTTATTATCTTCTGCAGCATCTCTGGGGAAAATACCATATTAATTAAATCAGCCGCCTCTAGAATTTTCAGTCTCCTGTCTAACATTTTTCCCACCAGTTCAACTGTTTACTCCATCTTTTAATAACCCTCATCATGATTTAATACTTTCCACTAAAAGTAATAGAAATTAGACAATTTTACCGTCGATTAATTACATCTTCAGCACTGATAATCACGTAACTCGATGAAAAATCACTTAGTGCATTCGATACATTGCATTAGTAGTTGATAACAAACCATACAAGCATTACGAAGGTATACTGCCAAAATAATATAAATCTCAATATCCACTGTCGACACAGCGACCACCTCGACGTGGAAAACAAGATGTTCTTGTTGAGCACCTCACAGGTCTGCCCTAAATGTGGTTTACGGCTAACGATGAGGCGGACCGAAGACCTCTGCATCCTTGAGTATGACTCACACTGCCCAAACTGTGGATGGAACAGTGTCTTGAGACAGCTGAGATGTGGAGGGTGCCACGGTGACAAACTGTTTACATGGAACGGAAATACATGGACTTGCATTAGTTGCGGACACCAAAGAGGCGGAGCTTCCCCTCCAAGAAAACGAACCTCATATTGAATAGCACCATAGCGTATAATCTGTGAGTAGTAAGAGGTAAATCCCAAAAAAAGGAAAGATATGAAAGCGTTCAGAGCTTCCATTTTAATAATGAGCTTGCCTCCACAGACCGAGCGTACGCTCGTACGCCGAGCATAAATTCTTTTGGAAAAGACCTACAAATCAATATTTGGAAAATTTTTAACGCGCTTGTAAAAAAGGGGAGAATTTATTTTTAGTGGGGTTTACAGATTCAATCCTATACAGTACCAGTAGTACAATAGAATAGCGATAATGATTAAGATGAGGCCTAAGATCCTGATCTCGCGGCTACGGTTTCGAATTAAATAGAGGACAAGGGCGACGAATGCGATCACTAATCCCAATATTATTTGACACGGCTTCCTTTTTTCTACGTTGAAAGAACTTGTTGGACTTTTTGCCTCGATGTGAGTAGGATCGCCTCGCCATGAGGCGGTCACGCTCCAGGAGCCTAAGGCATCGGGTTGATAGGAATCGCTGTACAAGCCCCCAGAATCTGTCGTGGCGGTCCGCTCTATCGCTGTGCCGTCGGGTCTCTCATATGCGAGTATGACTGCGGCGCCTGCGACTTCGGGGTCGATGGAGCCTGATACTGTGACTGGATCGCCTTGAGCAACCTCGGACGGTGAGACCGAACAGGAGACAGTAGTCGGTATCTTTACCACTACATAGATCTCTACACCGCCGATGAGTTCGCCGTCAACGTAACCAGAAACGGTAAAGACACGCATATCTCCCACCTCTGCATCTTCTGGCGCCTCCACTACTAGAGTCCCGTTTAGAACTTCTCCAGGCTCTTGGACCTGTGGGTAGGCTCGCTCTATTGTGGCTGCCCACAAATCTGGCCCACCTAACTGCTTGGCATCTAGGTAAACCAGCGCTGTTTGTTGCGTGGGATTCCCAACTGTGAAGTTGATCTCGCCGGGGGAAGACACTGGGAATACGTCTGTGTTCTCCTGTCCGTTGTTATTATCGAGATTCTCATCATATGCGTTATATATGGTAATCATGAGGCAGGTATGTCCAGTTAGTGAAGGAGTCCAATTTGCCTCTGCAGTCTCCACATCTACTGCAGGTACTGTGATAGTATCATTACCGAACTTATTCCACACTCTTTGGCCTGTACCCCAATATCCCCATTCGAAGGTGACCCGGGTGTTTGTGGCAGGTACAGTAGCGTCATTATAGATATCTGCTTTTACAGTGTAGGTAGTTCCAACCCTTAGATCATTTGAAGCCACAGGATTCCCGGTATTCGCCTCATAGAGATTAATTGCAGGATTATTCCAACGTGGATCACCACCACCAGGGTTTAGGTGCCAAGTGGAAGAATCCCATTGGCAGTACGTGTAGGGGTCAGGGAGTGGTTGATCTGGAAGCCTTCTAAACACAGCGACCGCGTATTTCCCTGAGTTGCGTCCAACTGCCCTGACGTTGATGGGGCCCACTGGACCGGGAGGAACAGTGACTGTCCCAACGAAGGGCACTGCGGTTGCAGTAAAATCATCGTCAGGAGCGGTACCACCGAAATAAATGTCGACCGTTTCGCCGTCATCGAAGTTGCTCGCTTGAAACGTGGGGTTGGTTCCTTGGGGACCACTATCAGGGTCTAAAGTGAGGGATGCACCCCCGTCTGTAACGGCTATAATACCTTCATATGGTTCGAAGTTATGCTTTGTGACAGTAATATTCATCGTTCCTCCACTCGTTGGATGGATGTTGAAATAAGCCCCTCCAGCCGGATCTGTATAAGCCACACTGTAAACCTCCGTGTTCTTCTGAATACAGACTTTGGCGAAATGTACAGGGGCTCCTGTATCTTGGTTTGTAACGTTTACTACGAATCTCTGCATTCCCGATGAGCCGACACTGGTTGGATGTGACACATCTAATTCCGCTGGCTCCTCAGTCCAAATAGAAAGCTCGGGATCTCCAAAGAGATGAAATTGCTCGAACGTTGCGCGTGTGAGATTATCGGGCGGCGGTCTAAAGGTTGCCATGTAAATTTTTCCGTATGTTAACACTTGGCTAAGGCTATACAAACCGCCGGACTCAAAAGCAGGATCGAAGCCAGGCCATATGGCATCTATAAATCCTCTGATCATATCATCGTTGTACCCACTGAAACTGTTGCGAGCGGATCCGATGACTGCAATCGCACCTCCACCTTGTCGCCGTACAAACTCCTCACAGAAACTTTCTGAAGTACGTGTCAGTGCAGGATCGTTTAGCTGGTCGACTTCACCGTCAAACCAGCCACACTGGCATTCGATGCTGAGGACAACCGGTAGAAGAGGGTCGTTAAATAATCCAGCAATATCACCTGTATCATAATCGGGATGAGTCCAGCCATCCACACCATCGCCCCAACCACCTCCAAATGGAGTATGTATCCAATAGTTACTGGACGACCCGTGATCTCTATGGTAGATAAGAAATCGACCATCGGTTATATTATTCGTAATGTCCTGCGCGTCACCATCCCATGCAAACCCAGGCCAAAGTAAATCGGGTGGTAAAGGATCTCCATTGTCAAAGAAATTGTTACTATCGCCTGCACCATTATAATTTGTAGGATCTTGTCCATCAGGTAGAGCGGGGTCCGGATCCCTAGCCCAATATATTCTGTCAACGTCATAACCTTCTGTCTGGTTTAGGTAATCTCGAATCTCTTCGGATGTTAATACAAACCTCCTGTCTTCAAATCCATTTCTAGAAGTTATCACTTGGCCAAAGGCATTCGTAACATCTTCATCTTGGAATTGGGCACACGCAGTAATTTGATTGTAGAAATCTGCGTTAGGAGGAGGATTTCGTTCATAATCAAGGATTTTATTGACGACGGTAGTTGCTTGTGCAAAGTTATTTACTGAGAGCCTACCTATGTAAATATCCTGGAAATAGTCGTTCCCTTCTACTGTCACGAAATGAAGATCTGTAGGGATCAAGAAATTACCATGCGAGGGAGAAGGATGTTGAAATAAGTAGTGGGGAGGAATATGATCTGAGTCCCCAAATAATAGCACAAAGGTTGGTGCAGGGTACCATGTATCATAGGCATTTTGAATATACGTCTCGATATCGTTTGCTGTAACACCAGTAGCTTGGATTTGCGTGGTGTTCACTATCTTTGTCTTCAGTCCCTTTTTCTCCTTCCAAGCAGCTAATTCTTGGGCCGGTTTATAGAAATCATCATGAGTGATAATTAGATAATCTACGCCTTCACCTGCTGGATTTGGTGATTCAGTTAATGCCCAAAGTATGGGTTGTACCTCTTTTATTGGTAATGGGCGTGGCTGGTAGTTAAGGACAAGTGCATCCAGAAGAGTTTCAAATGCGGGGGACAGTAATCGTGGATCGAGGGGGCCAACCTGAGCTGGTTTCTCGTAATTGATCCTTACTTCAATTTTTGAATATACTCTTAATTGTTGCTTTACCGGATTGAACTGAACGGGGTAGAGACTCAAAGCCGCTATACGATGGCCCCGAATGATGATTGGATCAAGTCCATCAGCGCCTTCTAAAGAAGCTATCTCTGAAGGATAGAAGGCATCGGTTCTGTAGATTGTTTCGTCAATTACGAAGGGTGGCATTGTGGCATTCTGATGCTCTTCAAGAGGTATTTGGGCGGGGATGACGTAGTAATCCTCTAAAATCTGCATATCTTTATAAATAATTTCAACGTTAGCTTGCACCTCGTCTGGTATCTCTAAAAATCGAGTCATTTTAGGAACGGCCGGTTTACCAACCTCAGCGACATGTCCCGCGGCAGGTACATGAAGAACATTGTAACGCGTTTCGTTGATGTAAGTTGTCAAGCTATACATACCCATAAAGTTCGAGTCAACGCATAGCCCTGTAGTGTCGCCTGATTTGGGGAGGACTTCGGAACTGGATCCAGGCTCAGCCCCAATAATAAACGGAATCCAAGAGGCATTGTCGTCGGCTGCAGTTACGGTTGAAAGCGTAGAAACTATAAGAATCAGAAACACGGAAGCGACAAAGGTGCTTTTTCTTACATCTATGCTTCTCACAACTTTTCTCAAAGAAACCACTGTATATACAATATATACATATATTTATTAAACTTTTTGGGGAAACTTACTAATACTATGACAATAATATATAACGTCGTAATTTATGTCATTAAGGCTTTTCGTATTAGTACGCAAGAGCTAAACTGTGCCCGCGGATTTTGTTATGCAACTTGAAAAGAATCCTCAATCCATCTTCAAATACCAAACCTAACTAGACACATGCGAGAAAGTCCCGGAACGGAAGACCGAGCCTTTGACGACGCCAATCGCAGAGTTCTCAGCTTCCGTTCCACCCACCTTATAGAGCGCGCGCATCTTTGTTAAATTCGCCCTATGGTAAACGAATAATTCAGAACTTCCCCTATTAGGGGTTTTGACCACCCTAAATAAATGAATTAAATATTAGGCGAGCGTCGCGCACATCAGTGCTTGAAATTTAATCGTTTTAATCTGAAAGTTGCTAGCGCTACAAAGCAGGTAACAATTCCCATCAGGGTTCCCAGTGGAATCTCTGGAATGACGAAGAATCCCGCCGTCACCTCTATGTCTTCATCGTCGAGGGCGTCGATACCTTCATCATATTTATCGTTGTTGTTTCTATCGATAACGATGTCATATTTTCCAGGCGTAAGCGGGCCCTTCCACGCCACTGTGCCTGCAGGAATGTCTCCGTTTACATCCGTTTCAACACTGGTTTCAGTTCCTGAAACACGGTCTGGGAAACCCATGCCACCGCTCCAAGTAGTATCCTCAACTACGTAGAGGTCATATATTGTTGATGGCAAGTACCCGCTGCCACTGATGTAAACCGTCTCAGGTATATCGAAGACATCTTTTCTTTCTCCAGCCTCATCTGTGGTTTCAACCATTAGTCTCAGTGAGATGTGTATAGTTTTCGTTTCGGCCCAGTCATAAATGTCATATGGATCCTCTAGGTAGGCAGTCACCGTTATGGTGTAATCCCCATAGCTACTATAAATGTGAGAAGCTTGGGGCCCGCGATCTTCCTCATTTCCATCACCCCAATTCCAGTGAATTCCAGTATAGATATATAAAACAAGAACTTTAATGCTCACTCTTAGTCCATCAATCTCAGTTTCATAGACTATCAAACGCGATAGAGATGCATTAACAGGCTGAATGCTAATTGCTGACGTTAAGATGCTTAATAACAGCAGTGTCAGCGTTATTCTGCGCCCACGTATCGTCAATGGGAAGAGGGCTGAAAGCGCTTTAACATTCATTTTTCTCTCATTTTAAGTATTACTTTTACTATTTAATATTTTTTAACACGCGCGTGGCAGATGGCTCTGAACCATCCCTCCAGAACTCTTCCAAGAACTGCCTTGAGGAGCATATCTTTGTCCCAGAGGCTTCCTCGCATCCACGTAGGTCTTCTCTCAGGGCTCTATCTCCGGTGACAGCAAAGTCCGGTCTACTCGCGATCACAGCGGCGAGGACCGGCGCATCCTTCCCATCCCTAACTCGTCCCTCGCAACGAGGCAGCACCCCCTCAAACTCGTCCCACCGGACCAAGACATAGGTTAATTTCGAGAGGAAGACATCCAGAAGCGCCTCGTATCCGGCGAACCTCTCCGCTAGAACCCGCTCCGCCTCCCACCTCACGAACTCCGGTAGAACCAAGATGATCTCCCCGTCCTCAGCCAGCCTCAGTATACTGTGCTCGTTTCCACCCGAGGAGACAAGGCCTGAGATGAGGATGTTGGTGTCCAGGAGAACGCTAGGCCCCGACATCTCTCTCTTCCATCAACCGTTCCCTGGCCCTCTCAGCCTCCTCTAAAAGGAGCTCCCTCGTCACACCCCTCTCCTCAGCCACCGCCCCAAGCACCGCCGAGATCTCATCCAAAGAAAGCTCATCGACCTTCCTCATGACAAGGAGCCCCCCCGCCATGGTGACATAGAGATAGCTGTCCCTGTCCAACGACAGGGACCTCCTGATCTTTGCCGGAATCGTGATCTGCCCCTTCGAAGTAACCTTGATGATCTCTCCATCCGACAAACAAAACCACCTACAAAAACGTAAGAATTCCTTACATATATACATGTCTATTTAAATCCAGCTGCCCGCGCGTGGGATTCAGGCGAGCACTTAAAAGCGTAACGCTTCAGATGAGCACATCGGCAACCTGAATATAGTACCCTAGGCTGGCTGCTACATGCTTCAACTCCTCACCGAAAGCCCACCACAACCCAGGCTTTATATCGACGAGGGGTATCTTGTCCGCCAGCCTATCGTTGAGGAGAGTGTCTGCAGTTGGTCGACCTATACTGCCTTTACCCACGACTGCGATGTAAACCATTGAATCAACTCTCGCTATTCGATCTTGGCAACTGGTTTTAACCATTCCCTCCCACGTACGGAAAATGGGTTCGCGTGCTAATGATTAGAACCTTGCTTTTACTCTAAGAATTAGTGGTGAAATTCGCTTCAGCGCGCGCTACATTCTTATAAGAAAGTGAAGGAATGCAATTCGAGGTTGACATGGATAAGGCATTGGTTTTGATAACGTTGACGCTGAAGTACAGCAGCAACCTTGTAGAGCAGATCAAGGATATTCCGGGCGTGACCGACGCAGCCCTCGTGTATGGGCCTCACGACGCCTACGCGGTCATAGAGGCGAAGAACAGAGAGGAGCTGAGGGACTCGCTAATGAAGATAAGAGAAGTTTTCGGCGTACACCAGACCCTGACCTGCAATGTAATACCCTAAATTTTTTTCTAAACGCTTGCAGCGCGCGAGGTATTTTGACGGATCAACCACTTGTCAGCAGCTTGGACCCTGACATGCGCGCGAGCATAAAAGCGAATCGAAGTTCTAGCCTTTGACGACGCCAATCGCAAAGTTCTCGGCCTATGTTCCACTCATTTTATGCGCGCGCTCTCGTAGTACGCGCACGGAAATTACTCAAGACGAACTTTAAACCACTCAGCCTCTTGCCCTGAGAGTTCTAGATAGATGAAGTGTTTATCTAGACTTGTTGAAATTGTTAAGGTACACTTGTCTCCTGGGCATATTGCTTGTTGGGTCCCACCATTTAGCTGCCGTCCTTCAATGCGAGCTTCAGGGCCATGTCCATCGACTTCGGCGATGATTTTACATACTCTACAAGATAACTTGCTAAAATCCAATCTGACTGTAGCCGGATACCAATTATTCGAATTCGGCGGCGACTCCTCACTACCCACACACCATAGTGAACCACTCTCAAAATTGATCTTATTGTATATCCGTGTAAACTCTACATTTCCAAATGTAAATGTCGAAGGTAGGGGTCCACTGGGGAAGGGGAGCGTGGAAAAATCAAGATTAACACCTCCTATCTCCGAACAACAACCAGGTTCGCGCGCGCGCGGAATCACGCGCTCTGTGTGGATAGTTACTACGTGTCTATCTCTTCCAGCTGCGGTATAGACCGCAGCTACATCGAGTTCGATTTCGCTCTCAATTATTACGAATCCTTTGAGGAAATCGGCATCTTGTCTAGCATGCTTGAATATGTCTCCACGGTCGATCTCTAAAGCTTCATCTGGGCCGAGCCTCGCATCGAAGAACTTTGTTACGGGACCTGGTTGCTCGCTAGGTAAGGCTGTAGCAATCTTTTTCCTGAACCTGACATTACTAGATGTCGGATTGTGCACATTAATGGCGGTCCAATATTCTCCGGGTGCTACAACGTGTCCCTCTGATTTTCCACAGATAAATTTCACCGCATAACGAAAAATAAAACTCAAATGATCACCAATTAAACTACCCAAAATACCCTTTTAAGCGTTATCGTTAGTTAGGACTCACACACGATATTTCATAGTAATTGGTTCCTCGAGTACGCGGAGCTGGCCAAGAGATACGGCGTGGAGACGTTCACTCCAATGCACGTGGGGGACATGGGCTGGGAGATACTATTTGAAGAAAAGAGCCTCAGGGGATACGAGAGAGACTCGGAGGGAGAGCGGGAGATATTCCCGAAGATAAGAGAGACCTGTACCCTCCGCGCGACCGTGAATTCCCAGGTCGGGGCCCCCGAACCTCTGAGCCTGTTAACGATCTCGACCAGCCCTTCTCTCATATTCACAAGCGCATCATCTATAGCGCCTTGGACTATAAGCGTAATAGAAAGATAAATAAAATATAAGTTGTAATTACTAAATTCAGTTCACATGTAAGAGGCGTTTTATAGATGAAGCATAATTCGAAAATAATCCCGGGTTTGATTGTATGGACTATGATTACTACTTTACTTGTAATGTCAGTACCGTTTGTTTGTGCACAAAATGATCCTCCCGTAGCCAATGCAAATGGACCATATTCAGCGCCTGAAGGTAGCGAGATCGTATTTGATGCCTCAGGATCTTCCGATCCTGATGCAGATGTACTGCAATATCGCTGGGATTTTGATGGCGATAGTATTTGGGACACTGAATACTCCACTGATCCAACAGCCACACACACGTGGTTTGATGATTATTCTGGAAAGGTTTTGGTTATGGTTACTGATGGTGAATTCACCGATATAGCAATCGCAGAAGTGAGAGTTTACAATGTTGACCCGATCCCTGATGGTGGAGAGGATAGAGAAGCCGATGAAGGAGAGCTGATAACATTCCAAGGATCATTCTTGGATCCCGGCTCCATGGACACATACTCTGTTACTTGGACAGTAAATGAAAATGGAGTCCCCGGCTGCGGTGATATGATTGCTCCACAACTAACGCTCCACAGCATCGAATATAGTTCGATTATCATACACACCACTATTGATTCTAATGATTTTGCTCTAAATGATCTACATTTACAAGCCTTGCACGGAACTTTAATTGAGGTAACCATATCTGGCGTAACCTATCCTTCTTACCCTGACCATTTCGATTACACATTCATACCCGATATTCCACAGTGGACCTCAATAACTGTTAACATTACAGTTGAACCAGAGATCGTAACTTTAGACGACGATGAAATTGAATTGTTTCAAATCCAATGGCACCTGACCAATGATAGTAGGATACTAAATTTCGGTGTCATCTCCAATCAAGAAGAAAATATGACCCTCCCATTCGGTAAAGGGTTTCCAGATGATTGTGGCAGACCATTCCACACAGTTAGATTTTCTGTCACAGACGATGATGGTGGGATTGGATACGACACCATTAGGATAGTAGTAAATAACGTGGCGCCAATTGTGGAGGCGGGGCGAGACCAAGACGTGTCGAGGGGTGAGGTCGTATATTTCGATGGTTCATTCACAGATCCTGGTTGGCTTGATAGCCATAGGATTACATGGGATCTTGGTGATGGAGAAACGATCAAAGGCACATTAACACCCGTACATGTCTATGAAACAGGCGGAACCTACACTGTAACATTAACAGTCGTAGATGACGACGGTGGAAGTGGTAATGATTCTTTGACTGTGAGAGTTCTTGTATTGGATGAAATAATTGAAAAAATTTCTGATTTAAATTCAGATATCTTAGATTTGGGAGCGACCGTAGCCAACCTGCAAGCAGACATCGATGAATTGAGCTCAAGGATTGCCAGTAATCTTTACACCGGAATCGGAGGCGGAGTGGTTATTGGTTTAATAATAGGCGTAGTCGCCTACTCGCTTGCCAGAAGACAAAAGACTTGAAGTAACCTCCTATTTTTGTACGGGTTCATATACACACACGCGCGCGTAAAGAAGAGTATAAAAGAAATGTATTAAAAGGCATATATTGGAGAATGATTGCAATATTAACCACAATGTTATTAGTGTTTATATTTACGGGAAAATTAGTTGTCTAAATAAGCGTAGGTTTTTTTATTAAAGATAATATTATACGTATTCCATGAAAGGGTATGGCACCAGATTTCATACGGTAGAACACATTAACCATGGTAAAAAGAATTTTAATTTGCGTGTAAATCACATGTGCATCCAGCATTTGAAAACATGAATAAAAAAAGGCATTTTCGGGCCAAGGTTAGAAACTAAAATTGTTAGGGAAATTCAGCTTGGCGAGCATCATTCAAAAGTTCTCTTCGTGCAGGATTACTTTTTTTAAACTTCATTGTATAACTGATCAGTAATCGCTATAACATATTATGAATAGCATAATTGTTGATATAAATCATATGATTGTAATTACTCATGTTTCTTCTTCACAATAACTTCTTAGTATCCATCTTTAACATATTAATATTACCTTCGTAACAATTTATATCCCTCTACTTTGTACCTTACAGAATCTCGTTTAAACGAGATGGGTGGAAAAAATGAACAGAAGGATTTTGATAGGAAGCCTGTTCGCCCTGCTGCTCACCCTGCCAATGATCGCGTTACCCATTTCGGCCAAGAGCCCCAACCAGATCATGCTCTCAAACCCAGACTACGTCCTGAACATACTGGCGAAGGACCACTTCACCGACAACCCAATGCAGGACAGCCCCGACAGGCACACGATATTCATACCCCTCCAGGGCGGTTCAAAGATCTACATCACCCAGGCCCCACGGGGTTCCGGGGAGAAGTTCCAGGTGCTCGACGCCAACGCCTTCGACGACGGCCACGCCAACCTCACCCTGGGAGACGGGTACTACGCTGTCTGGATCGCAGCGCTCGGAAAACCGAACGGGAAACTCGACCTGAACTCGACCGTATCCAACCAGGACATCATGATACAGCTGCAGTGCATACAGGTGGCGCGATCCAAGAAGGGCCCGAACTGGATGGACGAGTCAAAGCTCTTCTACATCACTGAAAGCCAGATGCTCGAATTCTTCCTCCAGTACTACACCATGCTGTATGACGCGGGTGATCCAACCATCACAGACCCGGTGTTGAACGCCACACTGGCTTTTAACGACGCGTGGGCGGTGTTCCTGAATACGGGCCTCGTCTGGGACGTGGGAGAGATAACGGGATTGTATGAACCTGCGGTCTGGATCTTTGACTTCTTCGACTATCTAGCGGAGATCTTCGGCTATCCCGGCTCTGAGTACTACTGGAGCCTGAAGAACAACGGCTTGAGGCACCTGCAGGTGCGCTTCTATAAAATAAAAAGCAGGAACTTCCAGTGGATTCTACCATCACAAGAGTAAAACTCTACTTAAATACAGAATCCTTTTTTTTACGAATGTAAAAAGCACATCGTAATCCATGAACGCGCACATACTCAAGAAGATATTAACAGGAAAGGGTCAAGACTAAAAAAATGAGATCCCCACATGCACGGTCTATCTCAAGGATATGGCGAATTTTCGAACAATAGAAATACTTTAACCTCATGAAGAATCTTGAGCTAGAATCCTCAGGATGGCAGGAGACCAACTACATTCTGGGTGCTGCGCGCGCCTTCTCGTGCACAATTTGGTCGTTCTGGCGGGCGCGCAGATCATCCATAACGCATGTTTATAACGTACGAGGGAAAGACATAACCTTGTTGTTCCGATATATTCGTTTGTATATCGTAGCCCACTTACCCTCAGAGATCTTATCAGACATCTCAACAAGAACCTCACGGAAAGCACGCTTCTGAAAATCATAGTCATACTTGTAGTACAGGACCGAAAGATCAGTCCAAATCTCATTCTTCATTACATCAATGTCGGGCGGTGCGTTTGGAAATATTCTCGATAGATATTGCACTATCTTCCCCAGAAATTGTTCAAAGTGTTCTCTTGCGCAAATCGCAGTTTGAATAAAGATTCGACGGATATTCAAGATACACGTTTTATACATAAAGCATCCCACGCGCAGGATTAAGGAATCCATACTTGCACTCTTTTCATCTCATACATACTTATATAACGTTATGAAACATGGTTTCTGAAGAAAAATATGGTACAATTATACGCGCATGAGCGTGAAATGTTAAATGATAGAATATTTTAACGTTTAAAATTGGAATATTTTGTATTTGTCGAGGGTGCCCAAAAAACAAGAGAGATGACGAGAAGAAGCTGGTTGCCAAGGCAGAGTACCTGTATAAGAGAGGTCTGTACGACGAATCCAGAAACGTCATCGGAAAGGTCCTCGAGACCAATCCAAACCTAATCAACGCTCTGGCCCTGCTGGGCAACATCGAGGAGAAGAAGGGAGATTATACAGCGGCCCTCTCAGCCTACATGAACGCTGCTCAAGAGTTCGAAAAACAATACCCCGATCTGGATGAACCTCCTGAAATTCTTGTCAGCAACATCACTAGGCTCCAAGCATTAGTTAATCGATGAAACATCCTTTCCCACGCGCGCATGCGCACAAAACATTTTATCGCGTACGAAGTGAATAACTAAAGGTTTCATAAACATCGTGCGACGGATGTAACAGACAAGCGAGCATACCCAGCATTTTCTAAATAATATTCATCTCTCTTTTATTTTCTCAAACTATGAAATTTCAAATGTACACCATTATATCAAGTTATATAACAACTAAACGAATTTAATAAAATTCAATACTATAAAAAAAGTACCGGAAGACCGAGCCTTTGACGACGCCAATCGCAAAGTTCTCAACTTCCGTTCCATCCATCACTCATTAATTAGATATATCCTTACCAAGGTTCGCGCAC
>Ga0209427_10001941_pt1 | contig 24109 bp, 22 predicted proteins | sample DeeMarSWOR136_30_FD_187465 | JGI IMG/M metagenome (GOLD analysis project Ga0209427, IMG submission 187465) | Marine sediment microbial communities from White Oak River estuary, North Carolina - WOR-1-36_30 (SPAdes) (version 2) | ecosystem: Environmental > Aquatic > Marine > Intertidal zone >...
CTTATAGCCATTCATAAACGATAGGCGATTGTCTGGACTAGTGCGTACAATTTCTTTGATTTGTTGCCTAATAAAGCATTCCGGGTTAGTTCGTAGCCGTTCCATCATTTGCACTGAAAGATCCATTTATTAGCCTTCGCACTTTCTCTGTTTTCGTAATTCATCTCTCACAATGTATATCGTAAAATACTGGCCCATAGCATGACCTACATTATTAGCACATAAATCCAACTTGTATTAATAATGGGATCGTCATGGACAATTTTTAAATAATGATTCTGCCTGATTTGTTTAGCTCCCTTCGCTTCTTTAGCCAGCCCATCACAACGCCTCATTGAGTGTTCCAAGTGACAGAATTCGACCAATCAGCAGAATCCCGTTGTGTTTCAATCTATCACAGGATTGCTCAGAGGTCGAATCGGTACCACCTCGCTAAAATCCCTTCTCCCCCAGCGACAAATATGGGAATTTCCACAATTACCAGCTCAGTGTCTACTAGCCAATTGCGTCAAGTGACGGTAAGCTCTAGTCTTTTTTATAGAGCCCACGATACCCTCCGGTGCCAGTAGCATTATGCCGACCAATATTACCCCCTGTATGATCAGGCTGATTTCAGCATATCTAGCTAATAGGAAGTACAAAAGGACAACGACAATCGTCCCTACAATCGGTCCCTCTTCGGTGCCTTCACCCCCTATGACGGTAGCGAGCATTATCGTGACTAGCCACTGTACACTAAAGGCACTCCTCGGTTCTATAGCTCCTTGGTAAATATAGAAGATTGTCCCGGCTAGCCCGGTTACGAAGGCAGCAATGACAAAAGAGTATAGCTTCAAATTGAACACATTTATCCCGGAACTCTCCGCGGTGCTGTCATTATCGCGAATTGCCGCCAGCCCCATTCCCAGTTTGGAACGTAATATATATCCCACAACGAGTATTGAACCAATTGCGACAGCCAGGCCAAGCCAATATACCTCTACCCTAGAGACATCAATTATACCGTGCACTGGATAGCCTCTACCCAAGCCATCCAACGGTCCACCAACAGGTTTCCAAAGCATAAATACATACCTCAATACCTCAGGTACAACCAGTGTCCCGATAGCAAAATAGATACCCTTCAGCCTAAAGACAGGGATAGATATAAGCATAGCGAATAATGCCGCTACTATAGCTCCAGCTATTATTCCGACATAATAAGGTATATCAAGCCATGTCATTATTGTCATGGTATATCCACCCAGCCCAATAAAAGCCGCCGGTCCAAGAAATATCAGACCGCTATAGCCAGCCAGCAAATTCCACATATTTGCCATGGCTAGGTATATAAAGAAGAGAAAGAGGTAAAGAATCCAAACGCGTGGTATTCCTGTTATCGGCAACAGTGCCAGCACTATCGTGATCACAGTTAAAGGTACTAATCTTCCTCGCAGTTTAGCAGTGATAGCTTTCATGTCCCTCCTAACGGCTACCAAATATACCTCGTGGTATAACGGCTAATACCACCAGCACCATAGTGTAAGCAGCAAGCATCTGAGCGGCGACCCCGAAGAAATGTCCACTTACAGTTTGTACGACACCAAAGACTATAGCTCCGACAAATGTTCCCACTATACTACCCAGACCTCCTAATACGATGACACCAAGGGCAATGATCAGGAAGGCCATTCCTGATACCGGGGTAAAGGAAAAAGTCAATCCCAGGAACACACCTGCTATGGCAGCAAATGCCGCGGAGATGCCTAAGGTGAACGCATATACCTGGTCGGTATTTATTCCCATCAGGTGAGCTGCTTTCCTGTCTTGAGCCGCTGCCCTTATAGCTCTGCCCAGATACGTCCGCCTCAGGAATTCATGAAGGAAAAGCATTACCACTATGGCGGCAATAAAATCCAGAAGATAAACTAGCGGGACATGAACTGGTCCGACACTAATACTATCAAGGGCGTAAGGTGTTGTCAGCCCTCTGGACATAGGAGTCCAGACAAGTTGGTATGTGCTTTCCAAGATTATAGAAATCCCAAAAGCGATTATCAGTGTAGCGTCCATTGATATTCTAAAGGCCCGGTTCAGGAGATATTTTTGAATTGCAAAACCTATCCCAAACAATATAGGTATACCAATTACCAAGCTCATAATAGGGTCGATACCCAGCATGGTCATGGCAACATAACCAAAATAGCCACCCAATATGACCAGATCTCCGTGGGCTATGTTGATCTCCTTCACGACCCCGAAAACCAGTGAAAGACCCAGTGCAATCACCGCGTATAATCCACCCAGCAGAATACCCATTACTACAGGCGTAGCTAAGTCAGCTAATAAGGTCATCTGTAATCAGTCCTAATCAACTTCAAGCACCAAAGTAGGCTCTTTTGACTTTCTCTTCCTCCCGGAGTTCGGCAGGATTGCCGCTTAAAACAACACGTCCTGCTTCCATAATATAGGCTCTGTCTGCTTCGATGAGGCTCCGTCTTACATTCTGTTCCACAAATAAAATAGTAATGCCCCTTTTTCTAATTTCTCTCAGAGCTTTATATAGCTCATTAACTATCAGAGGGGCAAGACCAAGAGACATTTCATCAAGGAGCATAAGTTTAGGGTTTGACATTAAGCCCCGCCCTATGGCTAACATCTGTTGCTCTCCTCCGCTTAGTGTTCTAGCCAGTTGAGCTCTCCTGTCTTCGAGTATAGGAAAGAGCTGGTAAACTCTTTTTAGGTTCTGTGCTCTCTCAGGCCTTGCCTTACTGTTGTACGAACCTATTATTAGATTCTCTAAAACGGTCAGGTCGGGGAAAACCCTTCTCCCTTCTGGAGTCTGGGAGATGCCAAGCTTGACTATGTGGAATGGTTCCAACTTAGAGATATTATTCCCTTCGAATTCAATGCTCCCCTTAGCCGGATGCACAAAGCCTGATATTGTATCTATTAGGGTGGATTTACCAGATCCATTGGCGCCAATAATAGCAACAATTTCTCCAGGGTTAACTGACAACGATACATCCCACAGAGCTTGGAAGCTGCCATGAAATGCATCTATATTGCTAACTTTCAACAATGCTTGTTCAGGCATTTTTGACTATATTCTCCTTACCTTACCGCGATTGTAAGCAACATCTCGTGTTTATACCGTCTCACCTAAGTAAGCTTCGACTACCCTTCTGTCTTCCATTACCTCTCTAGGTAAGCCTTCGGTGATTTTCTCACCCTTATCCATCACTATAATCCTATCAACTGCCATCGTCATTACTCTCATAACATGCTCTATCAATATATATGTTATACCTATTTTACGTACTCGTTGCAGTATATCTAGTATCCGTGGGATTTCTTCTTCGGTTAAGCCTGCTGCCACTTCATCAAGCAACAATACTGTCGGACCACTGGCTAGGGCTCGAGCCAATTCCAGTCTTTTCAGAGTTATCGCTGCCAAATCCCTGGCGAACACATCTTTCTTTTCCAGAAGGTCTACCATATCAAGTACTTTTGGGGCCTCACTTTCAGCGGCAGCTTTGCTCAGACCTCTTCCATATTCTGCTGCCACCATGGTGTTTTGCAGTGCCGTTAGGTTAACAAAAGGCTGAGGAATTTGATAAGTCCGAGCAATGCCAAGATGGCAAACTCTATGCGGGGCGAGACCCGTAATGTCATGCCCTTTAAACTTTATCCTTCCAGAATCCGGCTTGTATTCACCAAATATCAGATTTAGCAGCGTTGACTTGCCGGCGCCATTTGGGCCCATCAAACCAAGGGCTTCGCCCGCCCTAATATCGAAACTCATATTTATAACCGCTGCCACCCCCCCGAAGTGCTTATTGATTTCTGTCACTGAAAGAATCGGCTCTTCTATGTCACCACCCTCCTCTCATTTTCGGTACTCGATTGTTAGCTAGAAATTAACATAAACGCTAACCCCATGCATAGACCAGACTCGCAATTTCGGCGAGTAATGAATTGCTCTATGGTTTTATATCAAACAGGGTTTGGATCTATATGCAACCCAAACCCTGTTTGAATTTAATCATGCTCTATGTATCTAGTCCCAAGGCTTGGGGAACATAATTTCACCCGTCTTCTGCAAGACATCGCCATAGGAAAAGATGGTCGGAGATTCCCATACCCAAGGGTTATCAGTCTTCTGCCACTGGGCATATGAGGCTGCGGAACATGAGTGCTGTTCCGGTTTTACGAACACAACGCGCCCCCACATTGTGTCCAGATCAGTTTCACCCAAAGCACCATTAACCGCCTCTGGGTCAAGTGTGCCCGCTCTCTCAATGCCATCAAACAGTGTTTGCATTATCGCATAGCCCCACCCGATGCCCTGGGCCACTGGCTGGTTTCCTGTTGCCTCATACCATCTTTGCGTCAGTGATTGTGACGTCGTGCCACCAATGCCTTTTGTACCTTTCATTTCTGGGGTCCAGAACATTTCGCAACCAACGCCGTTCGGTAGATCTCCACCCCAGGCTTCTATATCCTGATAGAACATGGCTCCCCTTACCGTGAAAACTATCTTAGGGTTATAGCCCTGCGCTTTGCATTGTTTGAGGATTGCCCCAATATCAGGACCAGGAGCACTACCCCAGAGTATTTCACAGTCATTGTCCTTCCATTCCTGTATTAGGGAGCTGAAGTCTGTAGTTCCGGGAGGATATATGCCAAATTGTTCTGCGGCTCCGTAACAGTCAAAGCCTTGCGCTGTGGAAAACTCAGTAAATACCATGTACCAAGGTCTGCCGTCCGCGTCATCCATGGCAAAAACTGCCACCTTTTTGTTGGTCAGATCAGCGTAGTCACCTATAGCACCAACATATGTAGGCATCATACAATATCCATCTGGGTTGGCTGCACGAAAATCTCCCTGAGGAAAAGGAGCAGCTAAACGAATACCAAGCACCCAGCTGTAATTCCATGCTCCACCAGCTGACTCCTTCATAGCCGACCACAGCTCAAAAGGATTGGCGCCAAAAACGGCTGGAATCTTGTACTTGTCAGCTAATATAGCCGTTGCCTGGCGGAAAGGTGGTATCTCACAACCACCTCCGAGGAAGTGGACTTTGTCTTTGAGAATCATGTCTTCGGTAAGAGGTGCTACCTTTAGCGTGTCGCTCTGAGTATCAGCGGTTATCCATCTGACGGGTATTTTAGTTCCATACTCTTCAACATATATTCCACCCTCTTTGTTGATATCTTCGACAGCCGCTTTCGACCCAAAGCTTGAAAGACCAGCGAAAGACGAATAAGGGCCTGTATAGGATACAACGTCGCCTATGAGAATTTCTTTGGGGGTTACTGGAGCTGTTGGTGTTGGGGCGCAAGCCCCCACAACAGACAGAACTGTCAGCGCCAATACCAGGGTTATCACCCCCACCAGTATCTTAGACCTTTTCATTACTAAATTCCTCCTTTTATTTAAGATTTTAAGCTACATTATTCCTAATTCAATTTACTTTTTCTTACACAACAGCACTCTCCTTAAATCAGATTACTATAATAGTTTAGCTCCTCCGCCAATTTTTAGTTTAATTATCTCACCCCCTTCCACTTAGGTATGGCTTCTCCTCTGCAATCATAGGGCTACCTTGATTTCTTCAACTCAAGTCCCGAAATTGTGCCATTTTCACTGAAGTTTTGCAAGCCCCGTCTTCACAAGACTACGTCCCTATCCTTAGTAGACTGAACACATCCTGAGTTCTTCCTACAAAGAGCTGACTAAGCTTTTGAGGCCTAGTTTCTTTAAAACTCGCTGTGTCGGTTTCCCAGTCTTAATATCCCAATCCATAGCCTCGTAGTAGCTTTGTTTCAGGGCTTCGACATCAATAGTACGCCCAGCAAATGGTCCTACAGGTAAAGGAGTTGCTAACCGCTCAGGCATCCGGAAATCCTCAGGATGAATACCATCACGGACATTAAAGACTTGGCGTAACGTCATAATCCTCTTACCTATCTCGATTGCCTCTGCTACGCTGAAGTCCCAGCCTGTGACTGCTGAAACGAATTCGACAAAGGGGTAATCACTGGTCATAAACACAAAAAAACAAACTCCGCCAGCCGATAAAGATTGAGAATAGCAACTAGCAATGGCATGAATCATTCCCTCGTCTTTGTCAGTTGTCTGTAATTCAGGATATGGTCCGAGGGCGCGATTTTCAGCAATAGCCATTCCAACACCAGCCGTGTGGCGGCCTGGGGTAGCATCGGTAACATAACCGGCACACCGCCCACGGGAAAACATAGGAGCGTGATAGCCCAACTCCTGGCCACAAATATGAAAGGCGTATTTATCAGCACCTTTGCCAATTTGTTCGGCTGCTTTCTTCACCCCATCTGCAAGTATAATTCCCAATCCTTCTCTCTTAGCTATCTGCCTTGTAACAACGACCATTGCTTCGGCATTACCCCAGGTAAGATCTATGCCCCCGGTTTCATGTTTTCCTATAATTCCATGCTCATAACATTCCATGGCAAAAGCAATAGCTGTACCTGTGGAAATGGTATCTAATCCATAGCGGTTACAGATATCGTTAGCTTTGATTATTGATTCCACATTGTCAATAAGGCACATTGTGCCAAAACCAGCCACGGTTTCATACTCTGGCTTTTTCCCCCTGCCCGTGGCATACAGGCCCTCGCTTACTTCAACAATACCCCCACAGGCTATGGGGCAACCAGCACATCCATACCGCCTCACCTCATACTTTATTACTTCGTCTGCACCTAACTTAACATAGGTAGGCATAGCCTCCTCGCCATAAAGGCTCCAGTTCTTAAACGGGACGTCACCTTTTGGGACTATTGGCAGCGTAAACGAAGGTGTTCCGTATTTTTTGAAAACCTGGAAAGGCTTCGCACTTCGGCAGTGAATATTGTAATTCTGCTTCAGTACATTAAGCTTATTAACGTCAGCCACAAGAGGCTTTTTGGTACCTCTGACCGCTATTGCCTTCAGGTGCTTCGAGCCCATCACAGCAGCTAATCCTGACCTAGCTGCCGCTCTCCCCTCATCACTAATTATTGCTGCTAATAAAGAAAGTGATTCACCTGAAGGACCTATACAAACAAATCTTATTGCCTGATCCCCTAATTCTTGACGGATGATAGTCTGAGTCTCAACAGTATCTTTACCCCACAATTTAGTGGCGTCTTTCAACGTAGCACGGTCATCCTGTATTAGCAAATAAACTGGCTCGGACGCAATTCCAGTCAAGAAAATAGCATCATAGCCAGCCTTTTTCAGCTCAGGTCCGAAATATCCACCTGAATTTGAATCTCCCCATGTACCTGTGAGTGGAGACTTCGCAACTACAGTGAACCTTGGGCTTAAAGGTACCGGCGTCCCAGTTAGAAGACCAGTTACGAAGCCGATTACATTGTTGGGCCCCAATGGGTCTATTTTGGCCTCCATACGTTCATAGAGAACCTTAGCACCTAACCCCGCTCCCCCTAAAAAATCTGCGTAGAGTTTGTCATCCAGGATTTCCTCATCAATCTTTCTGTTAGAAAGGTCCACATGAAGAATTCTACCCAAATACCCTCCATATCTGCTTCTCATTCCTATTCTCCTGCAGTCTGAGACAAAACTACCGAGGCCTTAGCTTTATGGTTTAATAGGTCGCCATCTCCATGCTTCGCCGTCTTTTATGATATGGCCCAGGCCTGGAAAGGCAAAATGGCCAGCCATTACTAAAACATTATCGGTTGAAGCTCGGTCTAGAACTTGGCGCCTACTAAGCACTGCCTGTTCCGGATTGACATCGCCAGAAAAATACCAATCGGGCTGCTCGAGTTCAAATACGTAATGAGCTATGTCAAATATGCACAACAGCTGCTCGCCACCTGATGAAATAGTAAGTGCCATATGCCCCGGCGTGTGTCCTGGCGCTGCAATTGCTTTAATGCCAGGCAGAATTTCTGTTTCATAATTAATTTTCTCTAATCGGTCATGGAGCGGTAGAAGGTTCTTGTGCACATTCTTAATCTGTATTTGCTTGAAGCTGTCCTCCCTAAGTAATGCCATATTCGGTTCCCATGCCCAAAAATCCCACTCGTCTTTTGATATGATGTAGCGTGCGTTAGGGAAAGCGAGCTTACCTTCGGCATCCGTGTTTCCACCAATATGATCTAAATGTGCATGTGAAATAATGACTATGTCAATGTCTGTGGGCTTTATCCCTTCAGCTTGTAGGTTCTCAGTTAGCTTCCCTACGTTTGGTTCAAAATCAGGTCCGAATCCTGTGTCTAAAAGGACTAGTTTCTGCCCTGTTTTGACGAGCAAACAGGTTGCCTGTATTGGCACTCCTCCTGGCTCAATGTTATGTTTGCGAAGTAGTTGTTCCACTTGTGAAAGTGGCACATCAGGAAATATCTCGTTGTGCGGGATGGCAAAATCACCGTCACTAATAACAAGGCATTCAAAATGTCCTACTTTGAAAGGGTAACTATTCTTAGCCATTCTGCTTTTCTCCTCCGAAACAAATGATATTAACAGCTTCTCGAGCTGCCCTTTTCAGGCCTATCATCATGTACTTTGCTTCTTAAACCCCCCGACCCCCATCCACATCTATAGAACTGCCTGTAAGCATTGAGGACTCGCCAGAAGCTAAATAGAGAGCAGCATAAGCAACATCTTCTGGCTTAACAAGACGCCCCAAAGGAATACTATCTATCAACGCTTTCTTTGCTTTATCTTGATCTACACCTTCTGGCAGTAAACCTGGAAGCATTGGCGTATCAGCTGCTACCGGGTTGATTGCATTTACCCGAATATGATTTGGAGCACCCTCCAATGCCAATACTTTGGTTAGCATAAGTGCCGCAGCCTTGGAAGTTGCATAAGCAGCACTACCCGGTCGAGGTCTAATCGCAGCTATGGAGGCAAGATTTATCACAACACCACCTCCGGCGCCTCTCATAATAGGAAATGCGTATTTAGTTGTCAGAAAGATACCCTTGATATTAACTGAGTGAACGCGATCCCACAAAGATTCATCAAGATTCTCGACCGACATCGGGTGCTGTGGCACACCAGCATTGTTAAAGAGTATGTCGATTTTGCCAAACTTGTCCTTGGCTGTCTTGATAAGATTTTCGGCGTCAGATGATTTCGAGACGTCAGTGTGGACGAAAATAGCCTCGCCACCATTTGACTTAATTGTCTCCACAGTCTCCTTACCACCTGCGTCATTGATGTCAGCGACTACTACCTTTGCCCCCTCCTTGGCAAACAAAACAGCCGATGCTCTCCCAAATCCAGAACCCGCCCCCGTGATTATAGCCACCTTGTTAGCTAATTTCATCTTTTGTCCTCCTTTCTTTTTATTATCTCAAGAACCAGACGGCTTATCAGCCACCTTGCTTACTAAGAACATCCGCAGCCACTTCTGCTCCAGGCGGACAACTATTGAAAGGTGTGTATATCGCCTCATTTGTGTTTACAAACAACTAGAACTCGTAATGTCTCAGTAATGTTCGGACAAATCGACGGTGAATGATATACCGCAACCTACATTTTCGCCAAATCCATTAGTTATTCACCTTATTCGCTCTGGCAGCTGATTTGCACCTGTGGTATCAAATCATATCATAAATCAAAAGCAGTACGGAAACCGCTAGCAATTGCATTCATAATTTTACCCACTTCTACGCAATCACCAACTGTGTAAACCTTTAGAGCTCTCCCTTTCAATGCTTCAACAAGTTCTTTGTTCGGCGTCCCACCCATTGCTAGGACCACGCTATCGGCTTCTACAATGCGCCTGTTCCCTTCCTTGTCTGTCACTACGACGCCTGAGTCTGTTATCTCCTCAATCTTCGTCTCAGGCATTAACTCGACTTTGAGTTCATCCAGTCTCTGGAACAAATCCATATAATTCATATTATACGGGTTAATACCCGCAGCCTCGAATGCAAACTGTTCGATGACAGTTACTTTCTTCTTTTTCTCTGCCAAAAATGTTGCCGTATCTAAACCTACAAACCCACCACCCGCCACCACAACCCTCTCCGCCCTTACCTTTGCCTTGCCAACTATAACATCATCAGCCACGAGCACGTTAGCTCGACTGACACCCTTGATTTGCGGTATTAGCGCTCGGGCTCCAGTTGCCACTATCACCGCCTCTGGTTGCAAAGTCTCAACCAACTCCGGGGTAACCTCTTCACTAAGCTTTACCTTAACGCCAAGCTTGTTAATTTGAGTTATCAAATACTGGGTTAAGTTATTAATTTCATCCTTATGGGGTATCATGCCTGCCAAAATCACTCTTCCGCCCAATCTGTCGCTTTTCTCATACAGAGTAACCTTGTGCCCTCGCAAGGCAGCAACCCGTGCTGCCTCCATACCTCCATACCCACCACCAATTACAAGCACTTTTTTTGACTTTTTTGCTGGCTCTAATTTATATTCCCTTTCTCTTCCGGTCCTGGCATTCACCGAACAACGGACTTTTCTAAAACTGGCCATTCTGTCCAGGCAGCCATCCAGATCTCCAATACAAGGGCAAATGTCATCCAATCTCCCCTCAGCTACCTTGTTTGGCCATTCGGGGTCAGCGAGTAAAGCCCTACCTAGCCCGATGAAATCCGCATCTCCGGCTTCCAATATCTCGGCAGCCAGAAGCGGGTCTCTGATCTTGCTAGGAAGTATAACTGGTATGCTAACCGCGTCCTTCATGGCTCTTGCAAGCGGCCTCAAATAGCCCTGTGGGTATGACATGGGTGGACAACTGTGAAGAGCTCCTCCGGTAACCCAGAAGTTACCGGCCGACATGAGTATGACATGAATACCAGCTTCTTCAAAACGCCTAGCAAAAATCTTGGATTGTTCTAGGCCGCGGCCCCCTTCCAAGAATTCATCTATATTCCATCTGAAACTTAATGGATAATCGCTCCCCACTCTATCTTTTACCGCTTTGATTAATTCCAGAGGGACAGCAATCGGGTCACCATATTTGTCACTTCGCTTGTTGGTATATGGAGACATAAACTGAGCCAGTAAATACATGCCATGGCCATTGATGTCCATCCCATCAAACCCAGCTAGTTTTGCCCTTAGTGCAGCCTCGGCAAAGGCCTCTATTAATTGTTCAATCTCCTCCGCAGTTAACACGTGAACGACCCGGTCTGGCCAAAGAGGAGAATAAGTCTCGGATACTGCATTAGGTAGTGTACCTTCTGGGTAAATCTCAGGAGGGCCATAGCTTCCTTGCCCTAGCGTTAGCTGCAGAAAAATTTTTGTTCCGTACTCATGCACGGCGTCGGCTAATTGAGACATGCCGGCAATATGACCATGGGTATCAAGTTGAAGATTGGCTCCGGTAATACTTGTAGACTGTATCTTCGTTTCGGTCCTCGTAATCTCACTAATTATTAACCCAACGCCCCCTTTTGCCCGTTCCACATAATGGTCTATCACTTCCCTAGTTACTTGACCGTCCAAAGATGCGAAATTCGTAGCCATGGGAGACATAACTAACCTGTTCTTAATCTCTACTCTCCCAATCTTGCCTGGTTTGAATAAGACTTCCATATTCATCTCTAAAATCCCTCCAGTGCTTAGTATTCTGTTTCTGACAATCTATCCACCTATGGATTAATTCTCCGCCGACATCAACCACCGAAAATCATCTGTATTATGCTAATCTCGTCGCCGTCGCTAACTGGCTTAGCCATCTCCTCGGGATAAGCGCTTTCCATATTGACGTAAATTTCAATATATTCAAGCAACTCACCATCCTTACCAAATAGCTCTGGCTTAAGATCGGGAAACTGCTGCACCAAGTCGGCAATACATTGCCCCACGGTGCTACCACCGACCTCTACCACTTCCTGTTTGGCAGCATACTGCTGCAAGTCTTGATTAATGTTAACCTTCACACTCATGACCTACCTCCAGCCAACTGGCCACAATGTTCACAGTCCGGATCTAGTTTTACCCTGAACTCGGTGAACTTCATACTCAATCCATTGTAGACTAACAGTCTATTGGTTAGTAGTTTTCCTATTCCCACTATATACTTGATTACCTCTGTCGCCTGGACAGAACCGATAATTGCCGGTGTGGCTCCCAGTACAGGGACTTTTGTTTGAGGTAATTTTCGGTGGTAGACACACCTCAGGCATGCAGTCTGACCCGGAATTACCGTCATTGCTCTCCCCTCCAGCCCTTGGACTGCTCCATGAAAAAGGGGGGTATTATTCTCCAGAGCTGCCTGATTTAGCAAATATCTAGTAGGCAAGTTATCCATAGCATCAATTATCAGGTCAAAGCCGGCTACCAGTTTAGAAATACTACTCTCATCTATTGTTCCCTTCACCATCTCAACCTCCACCTGATGATTTAGCTGCTTGAGCTTCTCCACCGCCGAATCAACCTTATCTTTACCTATATCATCATCCCAATACAGAATCTGCCGGTTTAGATTGCTCAGTTCCACTACACCATGGTCAGCAATTCTTATCCTGCCTACTCCAGCCGCAATCAGGTATATTGCCACCGCGCAGCCCAGACCCCCCACACCGGCAATAAAAACCTTTGCCCGCTTAAGCTTCTCTTGCCCCTCCCTACCAAAACCCTGGATTATCATCTGCCGGTCATACCGTTCGCGGTCGTATGACGTAAGCATACTCACCTGCCAAAATATTCTATTCTCCTAGCAGAGCCTACCTACCCTCTTACTTATTTAAGCAGCTCCTTACACCTCTCAATGAGAGGCGGTAAGGCTTGTTTATAATCGCCTACTAGTCCGAAGTCGGAAACCTCGAATATATGAGCCTCGGGATCCTTATTTATGGAAACAATACACTTTGAGCTCGAACATCCTGCCATGTGTTGTGGCGCCCCAGAGATACCAATAGCGATATATAGGCTGGGGCTTACTATATGACCCGTCTGGCCAATTTCTAGGCTGATTGGCATCCAGCCTTCATCACAGGGGACACGGGTCACTCCTAAAGCTCCTCTAAGTAACTTGGCCAACTCATTTAACATCTTGAAACCTTCTATGCCGCCGATGCCTCCTCCGCCAGCAACAATAACTTTGGCCTCTTCAAGTTTTACGCCTTCGGCCTCTTCCTTAATTGTCTCCAGAAGCTTGCCTCTAATCATAGTATTATCTGCAGTGATGCTGAGGTTTATAACCTCACCTTTTCTAGAATGATCAGGCTCAGCTGGCATCACTGACCTGGGTCTTAGAGTAACTATTTGAGGTTCGTTAAGCCCAGATGTCCAGATTGCCATGGCATTACCGCCGTAGACCGGTTTGGTTTGCAGCAGTTGTTTTGCGTCTGGGTCTATAGCTAACTCAACACAGTCCATGGTCACTGTGGTTCCCAGCCTAGCGGCTAATCTAGGGGCAACATCACGTCCCATATCAGTCTGGCCTAAAAGAACAATGCTCGGCGTTATCTGCTGGCAGGCCTGGGCAATTACAGACACATAGAGGTCAGGATGTGGCCCGGCAAAGGATGAGCTGTCAATAGTATAGGCCTTGTCAGCACCCAGAGTGATAAATTCCTTAGCTATCTCCTGAATATCTTTACCGATAAGCAGAATGCTGAGAGATTCGCTAAGGTCGTCGCTCAATCGTCTGCCTATATTCAGTAATTCTTTGTTAATGGTAGCCATCTTATTCTCTGCTACCTCGCTGCAGACCAATACTCCGCGATATGTCGCCATCGGTATCATCTCCTCTATAGTAGCTATATTACTCCAGCCTGTCTCAATCTCTCCGCCAGTTTCTCAGCCGCTTCGGTCACGGTTTCGCCATCTACTATTTCACACTTTCTTTCTCGCTCCGGGATGAAAAGCTTTTTCAGCTGCCTCCGTGCCGCAGTCGCTCCAATCTGAGAAGAGTCAACATCAATATCCTGTGCCTTCCATAAAGCAAGCTGCTTCCGGGCTGCTGCTATTATTCCCCATCCTGAGGGCAAACGTGGTTGGCCAACCTCATTGCTCACAGTTACTACTGCCGGCATAGGCACAGCGAACACTTGATAACCATCTAGGGTTACCCGCGTTACCCTTAGTTCTTCTCCAGTCATCTCTATCGATTTAGTCAGTGTTACCAAGGGTAACCCTAGATTCTCAGCGATTATTGAGCCGACCAATCCCTCGTCCCAGTCAGCAGCCTGCCGCCCACACAATATTAAGTCGAAATCTTTAATCCTTTGTATTGTCTTGGCCAAGATATAGGCAGTGGAAAAGCTGTCTGAATCTTCAAATGCCTTGTCTGCCAGAACAATCCCTTCATCAGCACCCATAGATAGGGCATGTTTCACCACGCTACCAGCAGCCTCGGTACCCACAGTCAAAACTATTATCTTACCACCATGTTTATCCTTGAGTCGTAGTGCCAGTTCAACCGCCTGGACATCGTAAGGGTTTATCACTGGCGGTAGTCCTTCTGGCGGCAAGACGCGCTTGGACTCAGAATCAAGCCGGAACTTCGCCGGTGGGATTTCTGGGTCCGGTACCTGCTTAACACAAACAATGATATTCAATTCTCTCCCTTTCTATCCATATTCATAGCATATGCCAAACCCGGGGCGGGGTAGAGTCCACTCAATAGCCCCACGCTCACATGCAATTCTACAACTACCACATTCCAGGCAGCCCTCGTAAGAAAAGGTAATATGTCCCTCGCTTAGCTTAAAGCACTCAGCAGGGCAGATATAGAGGCAATAATGTTCATCACATGTCTGACAAATATCCTCTCGTATCCTGATGTGGACATCCCTATCTATATCGTACTTATTGACAGCCAGCTTATCCTCAATGCCGATAGGGTTCATATTGCCTCTTTCCCCTGCATGAGATCGCGAGCCATCTGCCACAGTGAAACTTTACCTTTCATTGCCTCCCTGAAGAGTTGCCATGCTCTCTTCCGTGGTTGGCCATCGCTAGTAAATATTTTCTCAACAAAATTACAGGCTAACTCAGGGTAAGTAGTATAGATTCGATGATTTTCCAGAAAATGAGGTGCTTTTTTGAAAGTTTTTAAGTCTTTGAGGACATAGCTCTTCTCCAGTAGCTCCCGATAGCAGGAAAGAGAATTGGCGGAGAAGTCTCCTTTTTGTTTAGCTCTGATTACTGTATCAGCAGCAGCTACGCCTGAAGTGACAGCGAAATTAGCCCCCTCCAAAATCAAACCAGTGCCAACAACAAAAGCAGCGGCATCACCTGCCACCAGGAATCCATCAGCGTAAAGTCTTGGCATCATATTTATCCCCGAGACTGGTATCAGGTGAGCTGAGTATTCTACAAGCTTACCCCCGTCCAGCAGTCTGGCTATAGCGGGATGGCTCTTGAAACCCTCAAGCAAGTCATTAGCATTTACCTTTCGTTTCGCCAGGGCATTTAGCTGAACCACAACCCCCACTGATAGGCTATCTTTATTTGTATAGATAAAACCGCCACCGGGCAAGCCTCTAGTGCAGGAGCCAATAAACTCCCAAGCCATGCCCTCGTCCCCAGTTAAGTTAAACCGTTGTTCCAGCAGCTCACGAGGAAACTGAAGTACTTCCTTTACCCCTTGTTTCACGTCCTGTGGCTTTAGCTCTCCTCCAAACCCAGCTTTCTGAGCCAAGATAGAGTTTACCCCGTCACAGGCAATAACCACGTCAGCTGGTAAGTTATCACCACCACCCACTATCCCAACTATCCGATTTCCATTCCAGAGGAGGTCATCGGCTTGAATTCCAAAAGCCACAATTCCCCCCATCTGCTCCACCTTGGTCGCAAACCATCGGTCAAACTTGGAACGCATGGTGATAAAGCCATTATAAGGAGGGCGGCTGAATTTCGGCGTGGTGAATTCGGCAGAAAAGCAGGCTTCCTCCCACAGCAGGGAGAACCTCTGGCAAGCAACATATCTTTCTACTGGAGCCTCTTCCCAGAAGTCGGGGATTAAGTTATTCAAAACTGGCCCGAAGAATGCGCCACCCCACATATTTTTAGCCCCGGCGAATTTTCCCCGCTCCACCACCAGTACTTCCATCCCTTCTTGTGCCAGTCGATAAGCACAAGCACACCCCGCTGGGCCACCTCCCACCACTATGGCATCAAATTTCTGTTTCATGGGTCTATCCTAAGCCCAATAAATTTGAGCCTACAGACTACAGGCGACTTTGAACTGTCCAGAGAAAAAGGTAACCACAACCGATGATTACCCGCGCATAGCATCTATCTCCAGAAGTTCCCGGCCTATGGTCAAAGCCATCATTTCCGGTGTGCCTCCCATCAAAGTAGTAGGGAGTGCATCCCTGTAATGGTGTTCTACAGGGTATTCGTCAATCAGTCCGTAAGCGCCGAACAATCTGACAGATTCTGATGTGGCGAACCTTACCAACTTCATTGCCAGATATTTAGCATGAGCCCCGGCCAGAATGCGTTCTGGAGCATTCTTGTCCAAGAGCTGAGCATACTTATAGCCAAGTAATCTAACCGCTTCAATTTGTGACGACATTTCGGCGATTGCTCCCTGTATCAGCTGGAAACCGCCTAACTGCCTGCCAAATACCTTGCGCTCTTTGGCATACTTAATGACAGATTCCATACAACTCCGCGACATGCCGACACAACCCATAATTACCATGAGTCGAGCCACCTGAATCCCAGTAAACATGGTCCTTAGCCCATGTCCGGTCTCTCCCACCTGATTTTCCAGAGGGACTTCACAATCGCTGAACCTGAGGTTAGCCCAGTTGGCTGCACGCCAGGTCAGCATTGTCTTTATATCGGCACTGCTGAAGCCCGGCGTTCCTCTTTCAACCGCAAAAGCAGTTAGCCCACGTGGCCCTTTACTCTTATCTGTCTGGGTTAATACTATGACTACATCAGCAACTCCACCATCACAAATGAAGACCTTCGTGCCATTTATCACCCACTTGTTACCGCTCTTTACTGCAGTGGTCTCGATATTCGTCGCGTCGCTACCAGCACCAGGTTCAACAGCGGCGCCAGCCAGAAATAATTCACCCCGGCACATCGGTGGTAACCACTTCTGCTTCTGCTCCTGAGTACCCGCCTTTTCGATAATAGATCCCGGCTGAACGGGACCACCTAAGAAATTGTGTGTAGTACTATAACTGGCCCAGCATACCTCCTCAAAAATCAGAGCTGCGGTAAGATAATCAAGTCCCAAGCCGCCATATTCCTGCGATATATGTGGTGCTATCAGCCCCACCTTTGCCGCTTTTTCAATAAGCTCATGCTGATACTTTCCTTCTACCTCATATTCCCTTAGCTTGGGCAGCATTTCTTGCTCAGCGAACTTGTGCGCCATGTCCCGAAACATGACCTGCTCTTCGGTTAGCTCGAAATTCATTTAATAACCCCCGACTTTTTAGTTTTTGTCGCTACCGGACCTGGACTATCTCAGTTAGCACTCCATAGGTAGATTTTGGATGAAGAAAAGCAATCTTACCTTCGGCACCTTCCCTTGGCTCCTTATCGATAAGCTCCATCCCTTTGGCAGTAAGCTCTTTCATCGCTGAATATATGTCATCCACCTCAAAACATAGATGGTGAATGCCCTCCCCCCGCTTCTCCAAGAACTTTGCCATCACACCCTGGTCACCAATGGGAGCAATAAGTTCAACCAGAATATCGCCAATCGGTATCATTACTACTTTAATATCTCTTTCTGTTACTGGAGATTTGGCTTTAGCCCCAAATACTTCTGTCCAAAGTTTGGCAGCTTGTTCAACGTCTCTTACTCCTATCCCGATATGGTTGAGTTTCTTGAACACTTTATCCTCCTACAGTATGTTTTTTTACCGGTTCGTCAGCTAACTGAAAGGGCCTCTAAGCTAATTATTTACTATAAGGCCGGTTTGAGAACCATAATTTGAGTCCTAGTGGGCAAATTGCCTTGTGTAAACTCCACTTCGCTGGTGTCTAACTTACTCACATTCTTCTTTCCCTTAAGAAACTTGTCCACCGTCCCCAAATTCGTGTCATTTAACTTATCAGTTTTGTAATGCATAGGTATAATTACCTTAGGCTTAAGCAGTTCGCAAAGTTGAGTGGCACCATTAGCATCTATGGTGTAGAACCCCCCTGCCGGAACCAATAAGATATCAACCCTGCCTAATTCAGCCACCTGTTCGGCATTAAGCTGATGCCCCAAATCGCCAAGGTGACAAACCCTCACTCCATCCACTTCGCAAATAAACACGGTATTTTCACCTTTTACTTTTCCCCCAGCTGCGTCATGATAGGTAGTTATGCCTTTAAATCTTATCCCCTTAATTACCGTCTTAGTCCCCCCTTTAAGCACTTGAGGATTACCTTGAACTGTTTCGATATTGCTATGATCCTTGTGGTCATGGCTTACGGTAACAATGTCTGCTGATTCTCTTATCTCCCCGTACGTCAGTGGTGGCCATGGGATTCCAGTTATATAAGGGTCAGTAATTACTTTAGTACCATCATCAGAAGCTACCAAGAAGCATGAATGCCCCAAGTATTTGATTTTCATACCTGCTCTCTCAAATAGTATTTTTTCGCTTCCGTTTGCACCCCGCAGAAATAAAGGCAGTAGTTAAGGTCTACGATTACCAGGCTGAGCTGTTAGTTCAGTTTGTCAAGTGTCTAGCCACTTTAGGAATACACTCCACTATTTCAGTCAGTGGTGTGCCAAATGCGCAAACTTCAGCAACTCCATAGCTCTTCAGCAAGGGAATATCTTTTTTGGGAATAACCCCCCCTATTACAACTGGAATATCCGATATTCCCTTATCCTTGAGCTTCTTTATAAGCTTTTGTGCAATCGGCAAGTGGGCACCAGACAAAATACTCAGCCCAATTACATCCACATCTTCTTGGAGTGCTATTTCTACAATCTCATCAACAGTGCGATGCAGACCAGAATAAACAACCTCCATTCCCGCATCCTTCAAAGCCATGCTGACAATCTTCGCTCCTACATCATGCCCATCGAGTCCGGGCTTACCGACTAGCACCCTTATTGTACGTACTTGACTCATATCTATCTCCCTTGTCTAAACTATTGCCGGCTCCTTGAATTCACTGAACACCTCACGAAGCACCTTTGTCATCTCACCTACAGTTGCATAAGCCTTTACCGCCTCCATAGTGGAGGGCATTATGTTAATACCACTCTCTGCAGCTTGCTTAAGCTCTTTCAAGCACTTCTCCACCCTAGCGTTATCACGCTCTTTCCTCAACCTGTTCAATTTTTCTACCTGTCTCTTGCGAATTTGAGGGTCGTACTTGTGTAATTTGACATCCCATTCCTGCTCTTTGCTAACGTACTTATTCGCTCCAACCCACACCTGTTCTCCGCTGTCGATTCGGCGCTGTCGCAAGTAGGCTTCCTTAGCACATGCCCTCTGAATTCGCCCTTCATCTATAGCTTTAACCATACCACCACTTGCTTCGATTTCATCCATAATCTGTATTATCGCTTTCTCCGTTTCTGAGGTAAGCCACTCTACGTAGTAGGAACCGCCTAGAGGATCAGCTACCTCTGCTAGATTAGCTTCCTCAGTAATAATCTGACCGGTCCTTAGCGAAATTAGCTGAGCTTCAGGAGAAGGAATTGTGTAAGCCTCATCATAGCAAGATATCCCCAAAGCCTGAGCACCACCTAAAACAACACCCAAAACAACCAATGCTTGCCGAACGATATTGTTTAACGGCTCCTGCATTGTCAAATCTTCCATGCCACCACCACCGAAGACCCTCAATATTTGGGAGCGCTGAGATTTAGCCCCGAACCGGTCTCTCATTATCCTTGCCCATATGCGACGTGCCGCCCGGTACTTAGCTGCCTCTTTAAGAAAGTTCAACTTATTATGAATGGTAAAGGTAATAAATGGAGCAACCTGTTCAATATCCAGCCCTCTATCCAAGGCAGTCTGAATATAGGCGAGGGCAATCTCAAACCCCCAAGCAATTTCCTGGGCAGCATTGGCTCCGGAACTCCTCATGTGACCAGCGGATACGCTAACCGGGTTACACTTTGGCAGCTCCCTAGCACAATACTCAATCACATCAACGGTCATTCTGAGGGCTGGTGCAGGCGGGAATATCCATGCCCCACGCACCACATATTCTTTTAAAATATCATTTTGCACGATACAGTTTATTTGTTCTCGACTGGCCCCCTGTTTCTCCGCTGTGGCAACATACATGGAGAGCAGAATTGGGGCTAGAGCATTAATGGTTATATTTGTACTCACCTTGCTCAGGTCAATCCCTCTGAAGACATCTTCCATATCTTGAAGAGTGTCAATGGCTACGCCAATTCTCCCTACTTCATCTTCAGCCTTGGGGTCATCTGAATCTAACCCAAGCTGGGTGGGCAGGTCCAAGGCGAGGCTTAGAGCACGTAAGCCCTGTTCGATTAGGAAATTAAGCCTGGCACTGGTATCCTCACCACTCAAGAAACCAGAATATACCCGCTGTAATATCGGCCTGGAGCGATACATTTGAGGGTGATTTCCTCTCACAAAGGGATACTCACCAGGATTACCGATATCTGTTTGATAGTCTATCCCGCTTATATCTTCAGGTCCATAAAAAGGCTTTATTTCCCCTCCCCACTCAAGCTCAAATTTATTAGCCTCTTTCTCGTCCATTTTACCCTCCTATTAACGCACAGAACAATCAAGCCCTGTGAACATTAGATTTTATCCTCCCCGGTGTCCTTCCTCAACCAAAGTCCCACCAGCCGTGATTATACATCGTTGTGTATCCTCAGTTCAAATCAGTTCTATCACTGGCTGTATTCAAAAGTTGATTGCTTCGCACCACAACCAAAAAATCTTCCAGCGAAGGATTATCGTCATTTTTACCTCTCATTGTCAATTAGGAATAGGCTCTTTGCCATATCGTGTGGAAAAAGCTACGAAATTTTACAAATCCCAAGAATACCTTCCTCCAGCAGGCACCTTGACAAAGCCAATATCACCATCTATGATGTCAGAGTTAATACGGAAACACCAGAAGGTGTTGACCTGGCTAAATTATATAGGAGGAGGTATGGAATAAACAAAAATTTAATAACCGAGAATGTCAGGAGAAAATCAGGTGGTTCGTAATTAATCTAATTTAGTAATACGGAGGTTTAGAATGAGAAAAAAATGGTTCACGGGAATTATTGGGCTTCTAGCTTTAGTAATTGTGCTAGTAGGCGCGTGTGCTACGCCAGCGCCACCGTCAACAACACTAGAACCGGTAAAGATAGCCTTTATAGGACCTTTGACCGGACCTATAAGCGGCGACGGGATAAATATGGCGAAGGGCGCCCAGCTTGCAGTAGTAAAGGCCAATGCAGAAGGTGGAATTCTCGGCGGCAGGGAAGTTCAGATTATAGAGTATGACGACCAAGGCCTATCTGAACAGAGCGCGTCGGTGGCAAAAAAGGCTATCGAGCTTGACGGAGTCAAAGCGATAATCGGTGTTTGGGGCGCTAGTGAGTTAGCGGCTGTCAAGCAAGTCGCAAAACCAGCTCTTATACCAGTAGCCTCTGCTCCTGCCGGTGCTATAGACGCTATGGACGACTGGTATCCTGGCTGGTTCCATGACGGCGATAATTTCCCGTACAACGTCAGACCTATGATCATGAAAATGGAAACCACTCCAGGTCTTAGCACTATAGCTATAGTTTACGAAGACATAGAATTTTGTCGTCAAGGTGCTGACTACCTTCATAGTCTGTGGGATGCGCCTGGCTCTAAAGTTCAGATTGTTGGCGAGGTGTGGCATCCCATGGGCCAGGGAGACGTCAAACTGGAGTATACAAAGGCAGTGTCTTATAATCCTGATGCTATCTTCTGTGCCGAGTTCACTCCTCCTGCTATGATAGGAGCAATCAAGTCACTGCATGAGATTGGTTACAAAGGTGAAGTTTTTACCCCTACTCCTAGCGCTCGGAAGATGATAATAGACACAGTGGGCGAGGCAGCCGAAGGGCTTAACATAGGCTGTGTACTTATAGAAGATCCCAACGTGCCCGCAAATGTAGACTATTGCGCGCGTTACAGACAGGCGTACGATGATGATGATATTTACTATGTCGGTATGGCTACATTTGAGAACGCACAAATAATCATGCAAGGCATGGATAAGGCAGGCACTGATTCCGATGCAGCGAAGATTGACCAGACTGTACGTGACATGGGTTATACACTTCTTAACGGCGTCACATTGACACTTACTCCACAGGGGTTTGCTCGTAGAGGCCGCACATATCTTGCAACAGTTCAGGATGGAAAACTTACGTTCGTTCAATACGCACCAATTGCGGAGTCGGATTACGCATTATATCTTAGATAAAACCTAAGGTTTGGCACAGGTCTGAACTGGCGAAGGTTGAAAGCCAGGATGTGTTCCCCCCTGCCTTCATACGAAGGCAGGGGGAACACTTGTTGAAACGTGTGAGCTGACTAAGCTCCGTGTGTTGTAAAATATTAACAGACCTAACTCTTGTGCCTATGCGGGCAATAACATGGTTAGTTGAGTTGTATCTATGGATTGGACGGTATTTGCTCAGCAGACTTGGAACGGGTTGGTTAATGGGACAGGTTATGCACTCTTCGCTCTGGGACTGACTTTAATCTTCGGCGTCTTGAATGTAATAAACCTTAGCCATGGTGAATTTTTTATGCTCGGGGCGATGGTGGCAGTTTTCCTCCAAAAATTGCTCGGCATAAATTTTTTTGTAGCTCTGGTTCCTGCTGCTCTCCTCGGCGGTGCACTCGGGTTTATTTGTAATCGAGTGGCAGTTCGGCCTTTAGTAAGAGCTTCCCCTTTGAGCACGATACTATCAACCCTGGCATTGAGCTATATTCTGGTAAATATAAGCCTTACCCTCTGGCCATATCCAGTGACTCTAAAGGTACCATTTAAGGGTGTCATAAATCTAGGTGGTGTACATATAACAGAGGCCAGCTTGGTGAGTTTTGCTTTAGGCGGGATCGCAGTAGCCATCTTGTACCTCTTTCTTACAAAAATGAGGAAGGGGAAGGAGATAGGAGCTACGGCACAAAACATGGTAGGGGCAAGCTTAGTCGGGATAGACGTGAAAGGCATATTCGACCTCACCTTTGTCATCGCCGCGGCTTTGGCGGCGGTAGGAGGAGTATTAGTAGCACCACTTTGGCAAGCGTATTCAACTATGGGTCAGGCTATTCTGTTAAAGGGCTTTGCTATTGTGGTGGTAGGAGGAATGGGCAACGTTATGGGTTGCGTAGGGGTCGCACTGCTAGTTGGCATTGGGGAGGCGCTCTTCGGCAATTACGTGTCAATGTACTTTAAGGAGGCCGCCCTTTTTGTCGTTATGATAATCGTGCTACTTATCAGACCTCAAGGAATATTCGCCGAGAAATAGCCAATGTGGATGAGGAAATATTTAGTTCCTTTAGCAATTCTGGTTGTTGCCATTGTGCTTCCTTTCATCTTCAGGGATGCTTATTCCAGACAGCTTTTAGTTTTGATTTGCGTTTGGGCAGCTTTGGCCTTAAGTTTGGACATCATTATTGGGTACATGGGACAAATTAGCTTAGGGCACGTTGCATTCTTTGGCATAGGAGCTTACACATCCGCGCTATTGAGCCTAAAGTTGGGGATACCAGCATTGCTTGGTTGGCTGGCAGCTATTGTTTTAGGTGGGATTATTGGCTATATTATTGGCTATGTTTCCCTAAAAAGAACCAGGGGGGTCTCCCTGGCTATAGTTACGTTCGGCGTGGGACTAGTATTATACCTGGTTTCTCAGAACTGGTACCAGCTTACCAATGGCTTTGAGGGGTTGAGAGGAATTCCGCCCCCAGTCTTGGCAATTCCTGGAATTCCTAGTGTAACATTTGAATCAGCTTTTTCATATTATTACCTCGCATTAGCCGTGTTGGTCTTTACAGTCTACTTAATAGGCGCACTTTTGCGTTCCAGATTTGGGAGAGCGATTGTTGCCCTCCGTGAGAATGAAGAGCTGGCGAGTTCCATAGGCATCGATGCTTTTAATTACTATGTTCTAGCATTCACCTTAGCGTCAGCATTAGCAGCTCTCGTTGGAGCCACCTTTGCTCACTATACGCGTATTGTTACTCCCCGTCTGCTTGGTATGGATTATATGCT
>Ga0209427_10001942_pt1 | contig 24103 bp, 25 predicted proteins | sample DeeMarSWOR136_30_FD_187465 | JGI IMG/M metagenome (GOLD analysis project Ga0209427, IMG submission 187465) | Marine sediment microbial communities from White Oak River estuary, North Carolina - WOR-1-36_30 (SPAdes) (version 2) | ecosystem: Environmental > Aquatic > Marine > Intertidal zone >...
AAATCAAAGGAAGAAAGACTTCCGATCTGATAGGATCCCCGAAGAGGGGTCCTTGTTATCAGCTTGGAAAGAGTCCTCATCCTCTCCCAGGGATCCTCATTGAGAAGGCGCACCTGCACAGTAAATGCCTGACTGCCTACGGTCGCGATGGCTCTGTATCCAACCCTATCCATCACTTGGGCAATCGGGGTCATGTGATCGGTTCTCATCATATTACCCCAGAGACTCTGTTGCGAATCTCGTAAGGTTTGATCAACAAAGCTGATCTCCGTCATGATGAGTGTGGTTCTCCTTTCAGAAAATGACGGTGGAAACCGTAAAAAACGCACCCTCCTCAAGGCTGGTGCCATTCAGGAAACGCTCTTCGAAAAACTATTATGAAGTTTCCATTTTGTCAACGGAAAAGGGTTAGCCTTTCTTGTTCGGGGAATTGAGAAATAAGGTTCCCCAGCGGCTTAAAAGTTCAGCCCGTCAATATTTTTCTGGGTTTTCTTGTAAAAATATGGAATTATTGCATATATAAGCCGAAAGCATTCTTTGTTCACATATGCTTTTTCTTCTCTCGAAGTCCTTGACTTCTTGCTTAATCGAAAGAAGTTTCCTGAATGTCAACCAAGAGAGATTTCATATATCAAATTTTTACGTCCTTTCCCTCCACGATGAAATTCAGGTCAGAGTTGCAAGTGTTGTGAAACGCGCTTTAGACATTGAGCCCTTTATTTAATCGGGAAAATAAGTTAGATGTGATAGATTGCGTCAGCTGCTCGACAACAGGTTTGAGGAGTCCCTGATGGCAGAGGATGAAAAGAATACCATAAAGAGAATCGGGAAGATCAGTGAACAGGTCTTGAGTGGCATTGTTCAAAGCATAGAAGCGGCCGTGGTGCTGCATGACCGGGACCTGAAGGTGGTCTTTGTCAATGATTCATTTGAGAAAGTCTTTGAAATCCCGGCGCAAGACGCCATGGGCAGGTCTCCCATGGACTTTCTTCCCGAGTTTGATGAGCGGCACAAAAAAGCTATATTTTCCAGGCTCCAAAATACTTTGATGACCGGTATGAAAAGCCCCTACCACGAATTCTCTTATTGTTCCCCCCCAGGGAAATATCGCCAGCTATTAGCCATCTCCATTCCCATCGTTGATAATAGAGGGGAGATAACTCACGTCATGAGCGTGATACATGACGTGACGCGCAGAAAGGAACTGGAACAGGAAGCGGTCAAGGCGGCAAAGCTTTCTTCTGTCGCAGACATGGCATATACACTTGCCCATGAAATTAACAATCCACTAACGGGGATAAGGTTAGGACTCTCCACGCTCTACGATGGTCTTAAAAAAGAGGAAAATATTCAAATCCTGGATAGTGTCATGAAAGACCTGAACCGAATACAAAACACGGTTCATGGTTTTTTGAAAGCGAGAAAAAAGCCAACTCGCCTGGAGCGGGAGAGGATTTCCATCATAGAAGATATTATTGATGATGTTCTTTTCCATCTATCAGGTCAGCTGGATATTCAAAACATAAAAGTGGAAAAACGGCTCAGCAGCGGCGATTCTCATATTTTGATGGATAGGGATGGGATTCATCAGGTGGTGCTCAATGTATTGCTTAATGCCATTCAAGCCATCCGCAGAGAAGGTAAAATCAGTATCTCCACCGCCGTCACTTCTCAAGAAGAGGGGGGCATGGGAAAGGAGCCCCTTTTGTGCATATCTGTGGCCGATTCGGGGGCGGGGATAGAACCAGAAAAGAGTCAGGGAGTCTTCAAGCCCTTCTATAGTTCAAAGCCGGGTGGGACGGGCCTTGGACTTTCCATTTCGAAAAATATCATTTCCAGCCACAGCGGTTCCATGGAATTTGAGAGTGAAAAGGGTAAGGGTACGACGGTCCGCATTTACCTGCCCATCTCGCCCCCACTATAACCCGCCAAAGAGCTACGGCGGGTTAACCCTCCCCCTCAAGGGGGGGAAGGGCAGGCCTGCCCGCCATTCCATCCTCCGTAGCAGGCTACTGCGGAGGACGAGCGCTCTCGCTCAGGCGAGGCGGGCGGGGAGGGGGTGGCATTGTGTTGGATCTAAGAGGAGAAGTGAAAAAAATCTTATGCCCTACGTAGTAACAATAAATTGAACGTGATAACCCAATTAGGATTTGAGAAAATGGATTTGGTAAAGAGCATATTAATCCTTGATGATGAAGAAAACATCAGAAAGTATCTGGGGCAATCCTTAGCCAAAGACGGTTTTGAAATATACACTGCCCAGTACGGCAAGGAAGGGCTCAATCTTTTGGCTCGAAAACACATTGATGTGGTTCTACTTGATCTAAATCTGCCCGACATTAGCGGGCTTGAAGTCCTAAAAGAAATCAGGAAAGTTGACGTGCAGTCTGTAGTGATCATAATTACTGCATATGGAGATATAAGCAGCGCAGTTGAAGCCATAAAAGTTGGTGCCTATGACTACCTGACAAAGCCCTTTGATGTGGAAGATATTAAGATTGTGATTAACAAAGCCTTGAGGATTATTGGCCTAGAGAATCGTATAAGGCTCTTAGAGCAGCAGGTGAGTCGGTATCAATATGGGGAGCTTATAACACGCAGTAAAAAGATGTACAACCTGCTTGAATTTGTGGATATGATCTCCAACACAACAGCGACAGTTATGATTTATGGCGAGACGGGGACAGGAAAAGAGCTGATTGCAGCACTCATTCACAGAAAAAGTCCAAGAGCAGAAAAGCCCTTCGTGACCATTGACTGTACCTCGCTGCCTGAAAATCTTTTGGAAAGTGAGCTCTTCGGCCATGAAAGGGGGGCATTTACGGGTGCCGTTGGACTAAAGAAGGGACTCTTTGAGGTGGCTGATGGGGGCACCGTTTTTCTAGATGAGATCGGGGAGTTGCCCCTACTGCTGCAGGCCAAAGTTTTAAGGGTGTTAGAGACAAAGAGTTTTCGGCGAGTAGGGAGCGAGAAATACCTACAGACCGATGTGCGCATAATTGCCGCAACCAACAGGGATCTCAAGAAGTCCATGGAGGAGGAACGCTTCAGAAGTGACCTTTTTTATAGGCTGAACGTGATTCCCATTTCTCTCCCCCCCTTGCGGGAGAGAAAAGAGGATATTTTCCCTCTCATAGAGTACTTTGTGGAATTTTTTAATAAAAAGATAGGAAGAGACATCTCGGATGTAACCAACGAGGCACTTAAGGTGCTTATTGATTACGATTGGCCAGGCAACATTCGTGAATTGAAGAATGTCATTGAACATATGGTCATCACCAGTAGGGGTGATGTGATCCAAGCAGAAAGTTTGCCGACAGAAATCAAGGGCACTCAGATGGAATTGGCTTTCCACTCAGGCGACTTGGTGGCGAGCGATTCAGAAACATTGCCGGATTTCAGAAGGGCAAAAAGGGCAATCGTAGCAGGCTTTGAAAAGAATTATCTGAAAAAGCTGCTGGATAAGAACGAATGGAACATATCTCAGAGCGCAAGAGAAATAAAGATGCACAGAAGTAGCTTTCAACGTCTTATGCGAAAATATGGTTTGCGCAAGCAGACATAGTGGGGGAGTGGCTCCACCTTGGAACGGTGGGATGGAGGTACGGTGGGATGGAGATACGGGAGGAACGAGGCGCAGGGGCAAGCGGGGAAAAGGTTGTGAACTGGGAAGGATTTATCAAAAAGCTCCTTGAAATGGCTGAGCCATACCTTGATAGAAGGGGGGACCTCCTCCATACGCAGGTGGCCCATGAATACGCATTGTTGCTTATGGAAAAGGAGGGAGGAGACAGACGCATTGTGGAACCAGCAATCATCTTACATGATGTGGGTTGGTCCAGAGTTGATCCAGAGGAGATCAGGGAAGCTTTTGGGGTTCGCGCTGTGGGTGAAAAAGCAGCCCGCATTAACCGGGTACATGAACTGGAAGGGGCCCTTATCGCTCGGGAGTTGCTTGAAGAACTGGAATATGATCCTTCACTGATCGATCAGATCATCCCTATCGTTGAGAGGCATGATTCGGGATGCGAGCCAAAATCCCTGGAGGAGAAACTTGTCAAGGACGCAGACAAGCTCTGGCGCTTTTCTCGGGTAGGATTCAAGGATGAGATGGAAAGACAGAAGCTAACGCCGAGCGAACGTTACCAGTTTCTGGTCAAGAATCTGCCGTGCTGGTTTTTAACCAAAACGGCCGAGGAGGCGGCGGAAAGAGAACTGGAAAAACGTGCGCTGGAATTTGAAAGAGATCTGGTGCCAGAAAAGTGAATTTATAATATTTGACGCACCAGTGGCTATATACAATGTGGCGGAAACAACAGAGTTGTCCGGGCATGTGAGAGCGTCTGTGAAATAGAGTTGAATTAAATTATATTTTTGTTATTATTTCTAAGGTTGACACACATTTAAATGGCTAATCGAAGTCATAATATCAAATATTGTCTTCAGGCAGCATTCTTATGGAATTGGGAACGGATGAACGGGGGCAGGTTCACGGTAGGCCGAAACACATGGTGATGGGACTCCAGCTGTCCTTAATCATCATAATGTTATTCCTCTTCGCCTGTGCAACAGAGCGGACCTACGTGAGAAGGCCTCCAGGCACAAAAGTTATTGTCCTGCCTGAAACAGAGAGAGAAAAAAAGCCCTATGTGGTACAAGGTGAACGCTATTATCCCCTTTCTAAATCGGATGGTTTTGTGCAGTACGGAGAGGCCTCGTGGTATGGGAAGAAGTTTCATGGCCGACCCACCTCGAGTGGCGAAAAATTTAATATGTATAAGAAAAGTGCTGCCCATAAGACACTCCCCATGGGAACCCATGTTCTGGTGCTCAATCTCTCGAACAATAAGAGTAGTGTGGTACGCATAAATGACCGTGGACCATTTGTAAAGGGCAGGATCATAGATCTCTCCTATGCTGCAGCAAAGGAGATAGGCGTGGTAGGCCCAGGGGTGGTCAAAGTGAAGATCGTGGCCCTTGGAAAGGAGGTTGGAAGAATCCAGTCAGATGGTGGGTCCAGGCCTCTGGTGGAACTAAGAGACCTGGAAAGAGGGGAATTTACGATTCAAGTTGGGGCTTTTGAAGATGGAGAGAACGCCCTTACGGTTGCAGATCGTCTAAAAGTCATTTTTGACTATGTTCATATTGCCGTTTACGTGGACCAAGATAAGAAGACCCTCTATAAGGTGCAGGTGTCGAGGTCTAAGACGCTGACCCAGGCAGGAAAGATTGAAAAAAAATTAGAGGATATGGGATTTACGAAGGCCTTTATAGTGAGGATTTGAACGATTCGTTGATTTTTTTTCGAAGCACGCCAGAGGTCTTGAAAACAACCACCCTTCTCGCCCTCAGCCTGAGATCCTCTGTGGTCTGAGGATTTCTGCCCCTCCTTGCCGCTTTCTCTTTGACTACGAATTTGCCGAAGCCACTGATGAGAAGGTCTTCTCCATTTTCAAGGGTCTGCTTGAAGATCTCAAAAAGTCTTTCCACAACATTTCGAGATTGTGTTTTGCTAAGACCAGCGTGGTTATAGACATTATTAGTAATCTTTTCTTTTGTCAAAGCCATCTCAGATCCTCCCCATCTCAGCTTTATTAAACATCAGTGAATACTGAATCCATAAGATAGTTGATGAGTAGCCAATATTAATGATGGCGCCCATGGTGTCAAGTATTTTTTAGTACCCAAATTTTTCTTTTAATTTCTCGTTGACGAATGCGGGAACGAGTCCGCTTATATCTCCACCCAGTCCGGCGGCCTCTTTGATGATCGTGGAACTGGTATAAAACCATTTATAGTCGGTCATCAGGAAGATAGATTGAACCTCTCTGTTCAGTTTCCGATTCATCAGGGCCATCTGAAATTCGTACTCAAAATCGGATAAAGCCCTCAGCCCCCTCAGAATCACATTTGAGTTTTTCTTAACCACATAATCCACCAACAGGCCATCAAAAGAGTCAACCTCAACATTGTCTTTATCTTTCAAAGCCTTTTGTATCATATCTATTCTCTCCTCGATGGAGAATAGGGGGGCTTTAAAGGGATTATTCAGAATGGCAATAACAAGTTTATCAAATATTTTCAAGGCCCTGTTGACTATACTCAAGTGCCCGTTCGTTATAGGATCAAATGTCCCGGGATAAACAGCTGCTCTATCACTCATGTATCACTCCCCAAAATGATATATACTTATTTTCGTCTCCCCATAAATCCTGGAACTGACCATTTGAAGTTTACCCAAAACCTCAGGTAGAGTCTCCGCCTTAAAGGATTCAGCCACTGCAATGGACGGCGACGCAAGGAGATCCCTGTCAGAAAGTTCTCCCAGTAGAGGTGGAATCATCTTTTCCTCATAGGGGGGATCGAGAAATATGAGGTGGAACTTTTCTTTCAGTAAAGGATGCTTCCGGGGCAAACCCTTGCTCAAGTCTTTTTTCCAGACAAATCCCAAGGATTCATACCCGCACCTTGCCAGGTTTTTTTTAATAAGCTTGATCGCTTGAATCGAATTATCGATAAATAAGGCCCTTGAAGCGCCTCTGCTAAGGGCCTCGATACCCAAACAACCGGTGCCCGCAAACAGGTCAAGGACCTTAAAATCGGTCACATCTTGACCAATCAGGCTGAAAACAGCTTCCCTTACCCGGTCAGAGGTGGGTCGAATATCCCGGCCTTTCAGTGATGCCAGAAGCCGTCCTTTTGCCTGGCCGCCCGTTATTCTCATCGTGCGCCGAGGAATCCGTGAATGGCTTAAGAGTTGCTAGAAAATCACTTTTTTCAAAGGTCTCACTTTATGAATCCGATGATCAGCCCCAACTGATTGAAATTGTCTCTTACGCAGAGGCCCAAGAACCTAAGCGGTATCCACCGGCTCGGCACTCCCCTGATCCACGGCTTTATGTTCGCGGCTTTCCTCCCCTATTGCGGATGTGGCTTTTCTGGCCTGGGAGCGGTCTCCGTGCAGCCTATAAAAAGTAACCACGGGTCCCGACAAAATATAGGACAGCATGATGATAAATAGCATGACCTGTGGCTTATAAGCGATCACGGTAAAGATAAGGATGATGGATACCAGGACGTTGAAGGGTTTTCGGTGCCGGATGTTGACTTCCTTAAAGCTCAGGTAATTAACCGTGCTCACCATCAAGAAAGAGAGGACGTAAATCATAACAATAATGATAATGGGCTTGCTCTTGGCGATTCCTCCCAGGGCGCTGGTGAATAAGATTAAAGATGCGATAAAACAGGCGGCGGCCGGAATGGGCAGTCCAATGAAAAACTTGGCATCTACCCTGTCCTTCTGCACATTAAATCGGGCAAGCCGCAAGGCTCCGCATATGACATACATGAAAGCGGCCAACCAACCCAAACGTCCAAAGGGCTCTAAGGCCCATAGGTAGGCCAATATGGCGGGCGCAGCACCAAAGGCGACGAGATCTGACAAGGAATCGTACTCGTTTCCAAAGGGAGTGGCGGTATGAGTAAAGCGTGCAATTCTCCCATCCAGGCCATCAAACACGCAGGAGATGATAATCGCAATGGCCGCTGCCTCGTATCTCCCATGTATGGCAGCGATGATGGCGTAAAAGCCCCCGAACAGGCTGGCCGAAGTGAACAGATTGGGGAGGACAAAGATACCTTTCCTCCGACTTTTCCTAGGTCTCTTTTTCCGCCTTGATTTCATGATAGATACCCCAGAATAGTTTCGCCGGCTCTAACCTTATGAAGCGGTTGAACAATGATACGAGTATCATCCGGCAGATATAGGTCCAAACGGGACCCGAACCGGATGAGACCAAACCTCTGCCCTGTCCTCACATGATCCCCCGCCTTGATCCAGCATACAATGCGTCTGGCAATAACTCCTGCAATCTGAACAAAAACAATCCTGCGTCCATCACCTGTCTGGAGTATTATGCGGTTATTCTCATTTTGCTCAGAGGCCTTGTTAAGGTTGGCAGAGAAAAATTTTCCAGGATTGTAGAGGATACCCATGATCTTTCCGCCTATGGGAATCCGATTCACATGGACGCTGAACAGAGACATGAACACGCTCACCTTTACGGCCGGCTCACCCAAAGGGTTGTTGCCGTTTTTCAGGTGTTGAATGTCTAATATCTTCCCGTCAGCAGGGGTCAATACGCTCTTTTCTGACACTTGAGTTTCACGGGCAGGATCACGGAAAAAAAACATGGTGAAAAGGCTCAGAAAACCCGCAAGAACCGTGAGCACCATCAAGCCAAGATAAAGGAAAAGAAGGGTAAAAAAGCTCCCAATGAAGATAAACGGGAAACCTTCTCTAGCAAAAGGGAGCCTATTGTTGATTCTTGTACCCTCTAAGTTTGATGAACCCATGTAAAGAATAACCCCGCACCTTACATTACGCCCTAGTCAGACCGGCCCCTAGGCGTAAGGATTTGAGATGACCCATTCACCCCAATACGCCACCAGGAAAAAAGCCCGCGAAAAAGCATTATATTTTTCAAGGTTTGTTCTTGTCAACGTCCTTATTCCCCATTTTCGCTCAAAACGTTGGTATCCATTTTTTCTGAATTGGAGGCAATGGGAGTGGGCCTAATATCTGGGGGACGCAAATAGGTGGGAACAAGCTCTTGAAGATCATCAAAATCCCGAGCAAGAAACCGTTTAAGTCCCAAGGTTCCCACAGCAGAGGCCTTCAAGTTCCAGAGATGGGCGGGCGCTAGCTCAGCCTTGGGGCCGAGCATTTTTTTTATGAGACGGCCTTGCTTCTTGAAGTCGTTACCCAAGAGAAGCGTGGATTCCGCGATAAGAGAAGGCAAATCCTCGATTTTCAAGCAGGTGTCTTCTTGTGTCCTGACCATTCTTTTGTCATTACCCCAACGGAATAGAGCCGCAAAAACTTCCCCCTTTCTGGAATCGATTATGGCGCATACAGGCTGCCTTACATAAGGCAACTGTGCAGCCATAGCTTCCAGGCTGGACACACCAATGATGGGGATGTGAAGACCTTGTGCCATACCCTTCGCTTCAGAGAGCCCAACCCTCAGCCCCGTGAAGCTTCCCGGTCCCGTTGCCACAATGAGGGCCTTAATGTCTTTTGTATCCACTTTTGAGGTGGACAGCAGAAAGTCAATTCCGGGCATGAATTGCCTAAAGTTCTTGGATCCCGAGGCCATGTAGTATTCAGACAAGGTGGTACCCTCCTCTTTCATGAGGGCTATACTGAATTGAGGCGTGGAGGTATTAAAGGCCAGGAGCAATGGATTTAACCAAAGACTTTTTCGAATAGTTTTCTAAAGAATTCAATTCTTGAGAGGTCGTTTATCGTGACAACGACGATCAGAAGTCCTAGCAGAAAAAGGCCCACCTTCTGGGCGAAATCGCGCTTCTTAAGGCTGATGGGTTTGCCTATAATCAATTCGATAAAGAGAAAGATGATGACCCCGCCATCCAGAATGGGGACAGGAAGGAGATTTAGGATACCCAGGTTGACGCTTATGACGGCCAGCAATGGGATGAGCAGGCCAAAACTCTCCTGCGCCACTTGGCCGGTCATCTGGCCGATTAAAATGGGGCCCCCAACAGTTTTTATCGATATGGCTCCCTGAAAGAGTTTAATGATGACCACGCAGACCAGGCTTATGACCTCCCACGTCCTCGCCAAACCCTCCTTGATCGCCTGAAGAGGACCTAATCGCACTTCCTCAAATTTTCCAGCGGCTACAATCCCGATGAGAGCCGATTTGACGTCTTCCCCCAATATATTTTTCACCACACCCTCTTCCGGCGTGACCGTCATACTCAAGAATTCGTCACCCCTTTTAACGGTGATGATACAGGGAATGCCGGCCTTGTCTTGGACCCGTTTTTTGATGTGGGACCAACTTTGGACACTTTCGCCCTGGATGGATATGATCAAATCCCCTTTTTTGAGGCCTGCGTCGTCGGCAGGGGAGCCTTCTCGGACCTGCCCTATCTCTGTGGTCATCTCATGCTTTCCGGAGACGATGAAGAGGCCGCAGAACAGAACGGCTGCCAATACCAGGTTAAACACGGGTCCGGCTGCAACGATGGCCATCCTCTTTAGGACGTGCTGATTATGGAAGGCCCTCTTGGCTTCATCAGGTGGGAGATTTTCTGTCTCATCATCGTTTTCTCCCAACATCTTCACATATCCCCCAAGGGGGACCGTGGAGATCAGATATTCTGTTTCGCCGATCTTTTTCCCCACCAGTTTGTATCCGAAGCCTAGGGAGAATTTGAGGACTTTTACATCAAAATACTTGGCTACGAGGAAATGGCCCAACTCATGGAAGAAAATCAGGATCCCCAGAACGACAACAAAAGGGAGAAAATAATAAATTAAAAAATTCATCAATAAGCCTTATTTCTCGGTCTTGAATTGAACGTACTATATCATAAAATTAGGATAATTTCACATATGTCAATCGCTTGCTTGGGAATCCTGGGTCCGAACTACTCACCAGTGATTGCCCTGAGTTGTTCTCTGGCCATATTCCGGGCCCATGAATCCGCCTCCATCACTTTCTCAATACTGTCAATGGGGGAGGGCCTGTGGGCCTCCATGGTCTTTTTTATCAGTTCTGGTATCTGGAGAAAGCCGATTTTGCCATTCAGGAAGGCATCCACAGCGATCTCATTGGCTCCATTCATGACGGCCGGCATACTCTCCCCTATTTCCCCAGCCTGGAGAGCCAGAGCCAGACATGGGAATTTTCTCGAATCAGGTTTCTGGAAGGTTAGGGTCCCTATCTCATCCAGCTTGAGGGACACAAGGTGGGTCTCCATATGGCGGGGATAAGAGAGGGCATAAGAAATGGGCGTGATCATGTGGGGGATGCCCATTTGAGCAATGATTGAACCATCCCGGTATTCCACCATGGAGTGAATAATGCTCTGAGGGTGGATGAGGATGCTAATCTGATCCATCCTGAGATCAAAAAACCATTTGGCCTCAATGGCCTCTAATCCTTTATTCATTAATGTTGCGGAGTCGATGCTTATCTTTTTGCCCATATTCCAGGTAGGGTGGTTCAAGGCTTGCCCTGGGGTCACTTTCTCCATATCCCCAAGGGAAAAATTTCTGAATGGTCCGCCGGATGCGGTCAGTATGATACGCCTCACATCCTCCCGCGGATGCCCCTGTAGAGACTGAAGAACGGCGCTGTGTTCACTATCAATGGGAAGGAGGGATATCCCTTGTTTTTTTGCCTCATCCACAATGAGAGGACCTGCCATGACCAATGTCTCCTTGTTGGCCAAAGCGATATTTTTGCCCGCTTCAATGGCTGCATAGGTGGGGACCAATCCTGCAGCCCCTGTCATGGCAGAGATCACCGTATCCACCTGTTCCAAGGTGGCCAAATGCACAAATCCTTCTGTTCCAGAAAGGACCTCTGTGGCAGCGTTCTTATCAAGTCGAGTTCTCAGGGTATGTGCCAGATCTTCTTCCAACACAGCCACGCCTACAGGGCGAAAGTGCTCTATCTGCTTTTCCAAGAGATCCACATTCCTGCCGGCAGTCAGAGCGATTGCCCTATACTTCTCGGGACTGCGCTCAATCACTTCAAGGGCGTTCAGGCCAATGGAACCGGTAGAACCTAAGACAGTTATTCTTTTCATCTTCCCTTGACGTATTCCCTGAAGAAATGAATGGTTTTTTCTAGTCCTTGTTCCAGACCGATTTTAGGTTCCCAGTCGAGTTTTTCTTTGGCTAGGCTGATGTCAGGCTGGCGCCTTTTAGGATCATCTAATGGAGGTGGGTGAAATTCAATTTTTGATTTGGACTTTGTCAACCGGATGATGGTTTGGGCCAGCCCAAGAATTTTCTGCTCTTCCGGATTGCCCAGGTTCACTGGGCCTACAAAGTCATCGGGTCCATTCATCATTTTAACGAGCCCTTGGATCATGTCCTCCACATAACAGAATGATCTCGTTTGCATCCCATCTCCAAAGATGGTAATCGACTCATTCCTTAAGGCCTGCATGATGAAATTGCTAACCACCCTTCCGTCATTGGGGTGCATTCGTGGGCCGTAGGTATTGAAGATTCGTACAACCCGAATGTTCACGTTATTCTGCCTGTAATAATCGAAAAACAGGGTTTCTGCGCACCGCTTTCCTTCATCATAACAGGACCGAAGCCCTATGGTGTTCACATTTCCCCAGTACGTCTCGTTCTGTGGATGGACCGTTGGGTCTCCATAAATTTCGCTCGTGGAGGCTTGTAGGATCCTGGCCTTGACTCTTTTTGCCAGCCCCAGCATGTGTATGGCACCCATCACACTGGTCTTTACCGTTTTGACTGGATTGTATTGATAATGAATGGGTGAGGCGGGGCAGGCTAGATTGTATATCCGATCCACTTCTAAAAAAATGGGGTTTACAAGGTCATGTCTAATCACCTCGAAGCGCCTGTTATTCATGAGGTGGAAGATGTTTTGCTTTTGTCCTGTAAAATAGTTATCCAGGCAGATGACATGGTTGCCCTCATCTAGGAGTCTTTCACAAAGATGGGAACCTAAAAAGCCGGCACCTCCTGTAACCAATATTCTTTCCGTGTCATACAAGTTCAAAGCCATAAGTAGTCGCCTCCCCGCCCAACCTTGGCGCCTCTAGGTTGGGCCTAGCATGGACCAATTCAAAAATAAATAAAGCACAGGGATGGAAAACAAGAGGCCGTCTATCCTGTCCAGTATGCCTCCGTGTCCAGGAAGAATTCTCCCTGAATCCTTCACCCCGTGATTTCTCTTTAGCATAGATTCTGCAAGATCACCTATCTGGGCTGCGATAGAGAGGAAAATAATGAGGGCCACAATACTGACGTTTATCGGGTGGAAACGCAGTATCTGTAAAAACCAGAGTGCGGCTATGACACTACAGAGTAGCCCACCCACGCCTCCCTCCCAGGTTTTTCCAGGGCTGATGGCCTCATAAAGTTTATGCTTGCCGAACAATCGCCCAAAATAAAAGGCACCCGTATCATTAACAAAACTGACAACCAGGAGAAAAAAAATCCAGAGCTTTCCATTGGGCTGAAGATCAATCATCCACAACAGAGACAATGGGAGTACAATGTAGACCGGTCCCAGAACCGACTTACCCATATCCGCCGTCCACTGCTCGTTAGGGGAGGGGTGGGTTAACATGAAAAAAGTTATGGGAACAAAGGCCCAGAGCAGTATGATGACAGGTGCAATCAGGACCTGCCGTGCGTAAAAGACGGCAAAGAGCAGAATCGTAAGCGTGTAGCCTGCTGCCCGGACAAATCTTGGAAGGTTGACGGCGGTCAATGCATAAAACTCAAAAAGGCCTGCAAGAGATGCCATAAGGAGAAGCATACAGAAGAGCCATCGGGGAGCAAACCCGATGATATAGATGAGAATGGGTATGGCAACTATACCTGTAAGCCATCGTTTGAGATGCATCTAGAAATTCAGCTCCGGTTCGTAGTCTAGTGCCTAAAGTAAATTAGCTCCGCTTCGCTTCGCGATTGGAGTGATGTGGAGTACTGGAGTAATGGAATGATGGGTTTGAAGGTATTGTTGACAATGCAAAGGTATCTTTCCTGTTTCACCACCAACATTCCAATATGCCATGGGACCAGCGCAAAAGAGAATGGGAGAAACTTACCCGTAATTTCAGATAGTTGAAAAAATTCCGAGACGTTGAATTAGACTGCCGCACCAAACCTTCGCTCCCGATTCTGAAATTCCTGAATGGCCAAGAGGTACTCCTCTTTTCGGAAATCAGGCCACAGGATGGGAGTGATGTAGATTTCAGCATAGGCAATCTGCCATAGCAGGAAATTGCTTATCCTATATTCGCCGCTCGTTCTGATAAGCAGATCTGGATCGGGCATGCCTCCTGTATAAAGGGATTCTGCGATGAGCTGTTCTGTAATCTCCCTCGAAGTCATAGCCCCAGATTCAATGCCTCGGGATATCTTACAGATGGTGTCGAATATTTCTTGCCTTCCACCGTAACTGAGGGCAAGGGTAAGAACCATGTCTGTGTTCATGGATGTTTTTTGGGCCGTCTCAGAAAGCTGCTTTTGCACATCCTTTGGCAGCTTGCCGGTCCTTCCAATGGTCTGAAACCGGATACCGTTTTCAAGCATTTCACCCAGTTCGCTCTTGAGGAATCTTTTTAAGAGTCGCATTAAGGCTTGAACTTCATGTTTGGGCCTTTTCCAGTTTTCTTCGGAAAAGGCATACAGGGTGAGCCATGATATGCCGATCTCCCGGCTTGTTCTGACAATCTCCCTTACGGACTCTGCTCCTTCTTCATGGCCACGGATTCGGTTCAAGGCCCTTTTCTTTGCCCACCGGCCATTTCCATCCATAATGATGGCCACATGTTTCGGCAATCTTTGAGGATCAATGTCTGACATGTCAACTCATGCAATCCATTATTCCCTCCGACTTCTGGCCCACAGAGGCCGGAGGCCAATTGAGGTGAGGCCCTAAGATTAAATCTCTAAGTTTCTGCGGCAGATCGTTATATTATGATTATAGCATATTAAGGTCAGTGCCGTGAAATAAGGAGCGTAGGGCGAATCGCTCCTTGTTTTGCAAAACGAAGCTGAGTGGGTGGGCGTCTGATCAGAATTCGATGATCTCTTTTTCTTTTTCGGCTGTGACTTCGTCTATTTTTTTCGTGAAATCATTGGTTGTATCTTGTACCTGGTCCTGGCATTTGTACATCTCATCTTCGGAGATCTCTTTTTCATTCTTTAACTCTTTGAACAACTCGTTGGCTTCTCGCCTGTGATTTCGTATAGAGATCTTCGCCTCTTCAGCCATCTTCTTTGCCAATTTAGCCAGCTCTTTCCTGCGCTCTTCTGTGAGAGGAGGGATGGATATCCTAATGATTTTACCATCATTCATGGGGGTCAGGCCCAGTTCAGACTTCAAAATGCTTTTCTCTATCTCCCCTATAATGGACTGATCCCAGGGTTTTATGGTGATTAGGCGGCTTTCCGGTACAGATAGGGAGGCAACCTGTTCCAGGGGCATCTGCGTCTCATAGCAATCCACCTTTATGCCTTCCAAAAGGGCTGTAGAAGCTCTGCCCGTTCTAATCCTCTTAAACTCTTTTTTGAGGGCATCAATGGTATTTTCCATCTTATCGCGCATTTCAGACAAGATCTCTTCTTTCATGATCAATCCCCTGAAATTGAGGTTCCCACGTTCTGTCCAGAGACCACCCTTTTTATGTTACCCTTTTTCCTCAGATTAAATACGACGATGGGCAGGTTTTGCCCCATGGCGAGGGAGACAGCTGTCATGTCCATGACCTTTAGGTTCTTTCTTATCACTTCCTGGTAAGTAATCTTTCTGAAGGGTTTGGAAGCAGGATTTTCCTCCGGGTCGGCCTCAAAAACACCATCCACCTTTGTCGCCTTCAAAAGAACCTCGGCGTTTACCTCCATAGCCCTTAAGGCGGCGGCGGTATCTGTGCTGAAATAGGGGTTACCTGTCCCGGCGCCCAGAATGATGACACGGCCCTTCTCCAGATGGCTGATGGCCCTTTCCCTGATATAGGGTTCAGCTATCTTGTTCATGTCAAGTGCGGACATGATTCGCGTCTCTGTGCCCATTTTATTTAGGGCCTCACCCAGAGCGATGGCGTTAATGACGGTTGCAAGCATTCCCATTTGGTCTGCCGGGACCCGGTCCATGCCATATTCCGAGGCGTTCAAACCCCTAAATATATTTCCGCCCCCGATAACGATGGCAATTTCCACTCCCAACTTGTGGACGTTGCGAACCTCGCTGGCAACCGCTTTGAGAACGCTGGAATCAATACCGAATGACTCATCTCCCATTAAGGCCTCACCGCTCAATTTGAGCAGTATCCGCCTGTAACGGGGTCGCTTATCGCTCATCCATTTCTCCCAGTTGGAAACGAACGAAACGCCTGATAGCGATATTTTCGCCTGTCTTGGCCATCATATCATGCAGGAGATCCTGAACAGTTATGTCAGGGTTTTTCACATAAGCTTGTTCGAGGAGGCAGGCTTCGGCATAAAACTTCTTCATTTTTCCGTCCACAATTTTTTCTATGATTTTATCCGGTTTGCCCGCTTCTCTTGCCTGCGTGGCGTAGATCTCCCTCTCATTATTCAATATCTCAGATGGAACCCCTTCGCGATCCACAGAGATGGGATTTGTGGCCGCAATCTGCATGGCCACATTCTTCACAAGATCGGTGAAGTCCTCCGTTTTACCTGTAAAGTCCGTTTCGCAATTTACTTCCACCAGGACACCAATCTTCCCCCCCGCATGAATGTAGGACTGTACCTGCCCTTCTGAAGTGGCCCTTCCACCCCTCTTTTTGGCCGTGGCAATGCCTTTTTTTCTCAGATAATCCACGGCCTCTTTGATATCACCATGGGTTTCCTTGAGGGCCATTTTACAGTCCATGACTCCCACACCCGTCTTCTCCCTCAGTTCTTTTACAAGCGTTGCAGATATCTCCAATTTACTACTCCTCCACAGTCTCTTCACTGGTTTCAGGTTCTTGCTTCTTGGAAACGATAACCACTTCTGGTCCTTCCTCTTCTGAAGGGGTGGCCCCCTCCTCGACTTGAGGCTCTGCTTCTTGACTCAACTGGGCTTCAGCCCTCAGTCTTTCCTCAGCTAAGTCATGTCCCTCGATGCAGGCATCAGCAATCTTTGAGCAAATTAACCTGATGGCTCGAATGGCATCATCATTGCCTGGGATGATGTAATCTATCTCATCAGGGTCGCAATTGGTGTCAGCTATGGCGATAACAGGGATGCCCAGTTTCCTGGCCTCCTTGACGGCGATGTTCTCCTTTTTGGGATCCACGATGAAAACGGCTCCTGGCAGCTCGTCCATATCTTTGATACCGCCCAAGGCCTTTTCTAGTTTGACCAATTCTTTTTCCATCTTCAGGGCTTCTTTTTTCGTATAGCGACTGAGCGTTCCATCGTTTTTCATGCTCTCCAACTCTTTAAGACGTCCCACGCTCTTTCTTATGGTCTGGAAATTGGTCAGGGTGCCACCAAGCCAGCGGTTGACCACATAAAACATGCCACAGCGCTCGGACTCCTCTACAATGGACTCATGGGCCTGTTTTTTGGTGCCCACATAGAGTAGAGAGTAACCATCTGCCACTGTATTCACTAGGAAATCGTTTGCCGTTGCAAAAAGACTCACTGTTTTTTGGAGGTCAATAATATGGATGCCGTTGCGTGCACCAAATATATAGGGTTTCATTTTGGGGTTCCAACGCCTGGTTTGGTGCCCAAAATGGACCCCAGCCTCCAAAAGTTCCTTCATATTGATCGATACTGCCATGCAATCCTCCTCATGCTTTCGAGGCCTCTAAAGGCCTCGATCCCGCGGTTTAACCTCCGTTCAGAAAATTTCCATTTCCCCATAGGGCGGGGCACCGGGGCCAGCTCTGAACGTGTGAATTGAGATAACCCCGCAAATCCTTGTTTAGCGAGGTCATCCAGGACCTAAGAGCTCAAAATACGCAAACCGTAATGTCTAACACTAAGATTTCGATTTTGCAAGAAAAAAAGGGATATCAATTTCATTGACCTTTAATGGGTATATAATTATATACTCTTTAAAAAATGGGTGAAACCTTTATGGATACTGGTTACGGAGTTTTGGCCCGTGGATGAAGCGTTAAAAAAGGGCCTCAAAAAGATGGCCAAGAATGCTGAACTCAAGGTGGCTGAGTCCCTCTTGCGATGGAAATATAAAAAGGAGGGAAAGAACGTACCCGATGATGAGAGCATTGGGCAACAGAGCAGGACCATTACGGATCAGGCCCATCAAATAATCGGCAAGCGGGGTAAGAGTATCTGGGAGGGTTTTAAGGAGGCCTACCAAAAGGCAAAAAAAGAGGAGGATTCCACAGATTGAGCAAACGGGACCTTCTAAGAGAGATAAAGGCCAGTTTGGACGGGAGTGAAAAGGAAAGACTCTCTCCCTATGCTTGTTTGAGCCGCCAGGCCGTGCGGCGAAAAGAGGAGGACAAGATCCTTATGGGCCATAGGCAGAATTTTGCCCTGGATACGGATCGGATCCTCCATTCACTCGCCTATTCCCGCTATGTTGATAAAACTCAGGTGTTTTATCTCATCAAGAATGATCATATCACTCACCGTGTCCTTCACGTTCAGCTTGTCTCAAAGATAGCCAGGACTGTGGGTCGTCTCCTAAGGCTCAACGAGGACCTCATTGAGGCCATAGCCCTTGGACATGATATTGGGCACACCCCCTTCGGCCACGATGGGGAGAGATTTCTCTCCGAGGTTTCTGAGCGATACGGGATAGGTCCTTTTCTCCATAATGTTCAAAGCGTTAGATTTTTGGAAAAAATCGAGAGGAAGGGAAGAGGCTGGAATCTGACCCTTCAGGTGCTTGATGGGATTTTATGTCATGACGGGGAGGTCCACAGCCAGGCCCTTAAGCCCAATATTGATAAGGATTTTGATCTGCTCGACAGTGAGATCAGAGAAAAGGAGGGAAATCCTTCCGTGGATATTCGGCCCATGAGTCTGGAGGGATGCATGGTGAGAATGGCGGATACCATCAGCTATGTGGGGCGGGATATTGAAGATGCCATCAGGCTTGGGCTGATTAAGCGGAATGATTTGCCTCAAGATTGCCGTGAGATCCTAGGAGAGACCAACGGCACTATCGTTTACACCCTGGTGGAGGATTTGGTGGCCAATAGCCTAGATAAGCCCTATGCATGCTTTAGCCCGGAGGTGAGCGAGGCCCTTAAGAAACTGAAGCAATTCAACCAAAAACATATCTACATGAACATAAAGGTTAAGGCGCAGACGCCAAAGATCCGATTGATGTTTGAACTGTTATTTGAAAAGTATTTTCAGGACCTGGATACCGGGAACGAAGACTCTGATATTCAAAGGGAATTCTTGGACGGAATGTCCCCGGAATATAAAGAAAACACACCCCCCGCCCAGATTGTGCGTGATTTTGTGGCTGGCATGACCGATGAGTACTTCTTGGACCAGTGCAAAAAGTACCTCATCCCCCAAGCCAGATCGAGTCGTTTTTAGTCCTTTTGCTTTGTCTCATTTTTCCTATAAGTATAGAATGTTATTTCATAAAAGTGGTTGACAAACCGAGGCTAAGAAAGTTAAGGGTATAGACGTTTCCCACCTTTCCTCAAGATCTCAAAATAGCCAAAACCTAAATACAAAAGACACCTCAAAGCGGAGGCTTTCAAAAATGGCCACGGCCCAGGAGCTCAAGGAAGGGGATACCATACTAAGGCTCGAAGATGTTCACATGTATTTTGGGAAAGTGGCCGCTCTGGCAGGCGTGAGCCTAGAGGTCAAGAAGGGGGAGATCCACTCCATCATTGGCCCCAACGGCGCAGGCAAGACCGTCATGATGAACTGCATCAACGGCCTCTACAAACCCCAAAAAGGCAGCATCTACTTTAAAGGCAATAAGATTAACCACTTAAGGCCTTACAAGCGGGCAGAGCTCGGTATTTCAAGGACCTTTCAGAAGATCGAGCTCTTTGGTGGCATGACGGTCCTGGATAACATCCGACTTGGGCGACACATCCATCTCAAATCCGGGATAATGAGCGGATCCGTATACGTGGGCAAGACCAAGAAGGAGGAAATTGAGAGTAGAGAATTTATCGAAGAGGAGATTATCGATCTGCTTGAAATAGAAAGCATCAGGGACAAAACGGTCCACATGCTTCCCTATGGTCTGCAAAAGCGGGTGGAGCTGGGGAGGGCCTTGGCCCTCAACCCGGAGCTTATCTTACTCGATGAGCCTCTGGCCGGACTCAATTTGGAAGAGGTGGAGGATATGGCGCGGTTTATCCTAGATATCAACGAGGAGGAACGCTGGAAAGTCACTTGTGTCCTGGTGGAGCATGATATGGGTGTGGTCATGGACATATCTAACCGTGTCTATGTCCTCAATTTCGGGTACCCCATTACAGATGGGCCGCCAGAGGCGGTTGCAAATAATCCAGAAGTGATAAAGGCCTATTTAGGTGAAGAGGACCTATATGCCACAAGGAGGTAGGGGTTTAGGATGAGTGCATCTGAAATAGAGATTACAAAAGACCTCACCATCCCAAAGCTTTTCCTACGACAATGCAAGAAATACGGAAAAAGTAAGGTGGCCATGAGGGAAAAGGAATTTGGCATCTGGATCCCTTTTACGTGGCAGGATTACTTTGAGAATGTGAAGACGCTTTGCCTCGGCATGATCAGTCTTGGACTAAAGCGTGGCGACAAAGTGGCCATGATCGGCGATAACCGCCCCGAAGGCCTCTGGGCTGAGATGGCTGCCCTTTGTGCCGGCGGAATTGGTGTGTGGCTCTTCCAGGACTGCATGATGGACGAGGTGAAGTACATCGTGGACCATTCTGACGCAAAGATTTTTGTGGGTGAAACCCAAGAGGAGGTGGACAAGGCCCTTGCCATAAAAGATGATTGTCCCAAGCTTGAGAAGGTCATCTGGGATGACCCCAAAGGGATGAGGCGTTACGATCAGGATTTCTTGATCAGTGTAAAGAGGGTCCAGGAACTGGGACGAGAACTGGATAGGAAAGAGCCTGCCCTTTTTGAAAAGACGATCAATGAGGGGCATGGGGATGATATATGCCTCCTGTTCTACACCTCCGGAACAACCGCCCTGCCCAAAGGCGCCCTCTTAACCCACTGGAATATGCTGACCATGGGTCAGAATCTGATGGCCGTCGATCCCTGCTTTGATACGGATGACTTTGTCTCCTATCTCCCTTTCGCCTGGATTGGGGAGCAAATGATGTCCATATCCTGCGGACTTCAAGTGGGATACACCCTCAATTTTCCAGAGGAACCCGAGACAGCGCGGGAAGACATCAGGGAAATCGGACCCCACGTCATGTTTGCCCCTCCCAGGCTCTACGAAGGGATGACCCGTCAGGTTCAGGTGAAGCATATTGACTCCACATGGATCAAACGGAAGATATACCAATTCGCCACAAAGGTGGGTTACAAAGTGGCTAATCTCCGGTTTCAGAAGCAACCCGTGACCTGGTACTGGAAGTTTTTAAACTGGTTGGCCTTTATCACTATGCAGGTAAAACTGAAGGACCACCTGGGCATGTCTCGACTCCGACATGCCTATACGGGGGGCGCGGCCATGGGCCCGGATCATTTTCGATTTTTCCATGCACTGGGCGTCAATCTGAAGCAAATATATGGGCAGACCGAAATCGCAGGGATCTCCATTGTTCACAGGGATGGAGACGTAAAGTTCGATACGGTAGGAACGCCCATTCCCGAGACAGAAGTGAAGATCACCGAAGATGGCGAAATTATATCCAAAAGCCCTTCTGTGTTTCAGGGATATTATAAGATGGCCGAGGAGACCGAAAAGACACTGGTGGACGGCTGGCTCTATTCGGGTGACAGAGGTTTTATCGATGAAGATGGACACCTGGTCGTATTTGACCGCTCCAAGGACGTGATGACCCTGAGTGATGGAAGGCCTTTTGCCCCACAGTATCTGGAAACCCGGCTGAAATTCAGTCCCTTTATCCAGGAGGCCTGGGTTATTGGCGACAAAAGAGATTATGTTTCGGCGGTCATGTGCATTGATTATTCTGTGGTTGGCAAGTGGGCTGATGACAAGAAGATTAATTACACCAGCTACCCGGAGCTCTCTCAAAAACCAGAAGTTTATGATCTGGTTCAGAAACAGATAGAGGAGGCGAACAGGGACCTGCCAGGCCCTGCAAAAATCCACAAATTCGTCAATCTCTACAAAGTCTTTGATGCGGACGATGAAGAGCTGACCAGGACCAGCAAATTGAGGCGGGGCTTTGTGGAGAACAGATACAAGGGTATTGTAGATGCGCTCTATACCGATGTTGAGACGGTACACATGGACACCACCATCACCTACGAAGATGGCAGGGAACAACGCATAAAAACCGATCTCCATATTCAGAATGTGAATGTGTGAGCGAGTAAGGAGTAAGCAGTAGGCAGTAAGCAGTAGGGACTGGGCACTGCCAAGTGGGAGAACTGAACTTCCGTAACTGAATACACTCGGAAATGTCAAATGCCAAATTTCAAATCTCAAATGAATGTCAAAATCCAAAGATTGAATCCTGGAGTTTTGGCATTGATTCATTTGGATTTGATTTGGAATTGGGGCTTTGACATTTGACATTGCCTGCATGCCTGGTGCTCTGCTCCCGAAATCTGACAAATGAGAGATTAACGGATAGCGATTTCGCGGAGGGGAATATTGCATGGAACTCTTCTTGATGACACTGATCACTGGGATCCTGGTGGGCGGGATATACGCCCTAGTCGCCCTCGGCTGGGTCCTCATCTACAAGTGCTCTGGAGTCCTCAATCTGGCCATGGGAGAATTAACGCTCATTGGTGCCTATGTGACCCTCGGCTTTTACGAGATGGGTGTGCCATTTATTCCTTGTGTGGTAGGCACTCTGATCATCGGTGTCATCCTAGGCATTCTCACCGAGAGGATATTTCTGGATAGGCTCATTGGTGAGCCCATCCTTGCTGTGATCATGGTCACGGTGGGGCTCTCTTTCTTTTTTAAGGGTGCGGTAGAATTTATCTGGGGTACAGACACCAGGGTCTTTACGCCGGCTGTCTTTTCCATTAAACCGATTACCGTCGGATTCCTCAAAATATCCTCTGTTTACCTCTGGTCCTTTATCCTCGCCATTGTCCTCCTGATCATTTTTGTCACCTTTTTTAAATACACACGCTGGGGTCTCTCCATGCAGGCCACGGCTGATGATGAAACAGCGGCCCTATCCCTGGGCGTTAGTGCCCGCTTCGTGTATGCCGCGGCCTGGGGCATAGCATTCATGAGTGCTGGCGTTGGGGGAGCCCTGCTGGGCAATATCAATGGAGTCAACATATCTATAGGCTATCTAGGCTTACTCGTCTTGCCCGCCGTGGTCCTGGGCGGACTGAATTCCGTGCCCGGGGCCATTGTGGGTGGAATTATTATTGGGGTACTTCAGAACTTCTCTGGAGCTTATCTCGACAGATTTTTCCCGGGTGGCGTTAAAGAGATTGTGCCTTTCGCTTTCATGGCGGTCTTTCTCCTTTTCAAACCTTACGGGCTATGGGGATGGGAGAGGATTGAAAGAGTGTAGGGATTTTCGACTTCGGATTTTAGATTTTCGGTTTTTTTCTTTAGCTCACTTTAGTTCACTTTAGACACCTTAGGCACTTCAAAGGGGTTTTTGTATGTCGAGCGTCTGGTTGCCTTGTGGGGATTATCACTGGAATTATGGACAGGATCAAGGCTGGTGGCAGACCACCTTTATTAAGGGGAAAATGATCCTGCTCCTGGCCATCATGTTTATTGGTATCCCTCTGCTGACCCCTGAATATTGGGTGGGCGTGGCCACCATGGTCGGCTACACGGCCCTGGGTGCTCTGGGTGTCCAGCTTCTTATCGGCTTTGCGGGATTGATCACCCTGGGTCATGCTGCCTTTATCGCTGTGGGGGCCTATACAAGTACCATGCTCGTCTTGCAGTTTCCCTGGCCCCAATTCTTCCTGGATTGGGGTCTGGCTTATCCCATAAGCATTATCGTAGCAAGCATAGTCGCCGGTCTATGGAGTGTGCTTTTTGGCCTCCCTTCTGCAAAGGTAAAGGGCTTCTACCTCATCCTGACCACCATGGCCGCTCAGTTTATCACCGTGGATTTCATCCTGACTCAGTATGTCAGCCGGATCGGCGGCAGAGGTCAGGCCTTTTCTCTGCCCCCAGGCACCATCAAGATCGGCCCGTGGGTCATCGACAGCGATGTGAAGATTTACTACGTCATGGCCATTCTGCTCACCCTCATGGTCATTGTCCTGGCCAATTTGCTCCGTTCCAGGGTGGGCCGGGCCTGGGTGGCCATTAGGGACAACGATATTGCCGCAGAGGCCCTGGGGATCAATATCGTCTGGTATAAACTTATCGCCTTTTTCGTAGCCGGTTTTATGGGCGGAATTGCGGGTGCATTCTGGGTAAGCAATACGGCTGCCTTGAGCCCGGAACATTTCCCGTGGTTTTGGTCCCTGTG
>Ga0209427_10001945_pt1 | contig 24091 bp, 26 predicted proteins | sample DeeMarSWOR136_30_FD_187465 | JGI IMG/M metagenome (GOLD analysis project Ga0209427, IMG submission 187465) | Marine sediment microbial communities from White Oak River estuary, North Carolina - WOR-1-36_30 (SPAdes) (version 2) | ecosystem: Environmental > Aquatic > Marine > Intertidal zone >...
CGCAGGTGGCATGTGGGCTTGGTCTCGATGAGGCTTTTATCCCGCTGGAAGAGACCCGGTGGTCGTGGGTTCAATTCCCGCCGGGCCCGCCAACGATGGTACGCGGGCGTCAACGTTCGCTGTATGCTCTCGTAGATGGCACGTCGGGTTTCATGCTGGATGCGAGTTCGGGTGCTTCATCGTAGTTAGCTAGCTTTGTCAACAGGTGTTGCGCGTGTTCACCATTCAAGAGCTGAAATAATGCTTTCGTATAGAACTGAACCCTGTTTCGAAACGTGATTTCCGCATATTGTTTCAGCTCGTGGTCCGTAAACCCCTGGGGATCATAATCGCCTTTCGGCATAACGAAGCGCGGCTCTCCTTTTCCAAGCCACGTGCGGTCAAAGAGCGAGCTAGCTAGCTTGTAATGCTTTCAACGCTTGGGATCGGGCCTCATTGGCTTGTCTGATCTTGTCCGTTGCGGTGACTACGTTTTGATAGAGTGGGTTACGGCCCAGAGACTCAACCGTATTGGTCCATTGCCTGAAGCGCTCATGATGCTTCTTGTTCTCCGCAACCCAGGATGCTAACAGTACGCGGAGTCTCCCCGCTTCATCAGTGGGGAACCGATGGAGGGCGTCTTCGACCTTGGCTCGGATGATTTGCTCGGGAACGGCCCCAAGGATCTCATCTACCTCTTCACCCTGATAACAAAATTTCTGCATCGGAATACTCATGATGTGATATTGTATCGCCTTCTCTTAGTTTTCATCGACATTAATCATGCAGAACTTGAATCGCCCGGCGTATTCCTCGGACAATTTCTCGTATATGGGGATGACCATCCTGCATGGGCCGCACCACGGGGCCCAGAAGTCCACCTCGGTGGGAAGCGTGGAACGCAGCACTTCGTCTTTAAAAGTCCGATCGGTGATCTTCACGATGTTGCTCATAGGTCTTCTACACCAGTCGAAGGTGTTCGGCGGCCTACTAACTCATTACCTTGTGTGTTGAAAGCGTGGGTGCTATGTGGTGGTTTGCGGGGGGCTTATAGGCCGCACGTGGGGCACGAGCTTCCACTGGAGCCGCCGGAGCCGGCGACCATGTTGTTCTCGTCGTACAGCTTCACCCAGCACGCTCGACACACCTTGATCCAGCCCCGTTCCTTGTGCTGAGCTGAGTACAGGCTCAAGTCCTCATCGCGCTTGCCACAGAGTGTACACTCGGGTACTTCTGTTATCATTTCTAACGTTTCCATTCGTTCAATCCTCCAACGACGCTGTCTGTGTTGTTAGTAAAGTAAATCTGTAATAAATCTATTGTTTACTTATTGAACGGCAGAGATCGCCATGGATGTCGAGCGAGTGACGTTATAGCGATACTCTTACAGCTCGATAGGGCAGCGGTGAGGTTCTTGGTCTTTGAATGACACGTAATAGCGGATGTGGTATGCAGTACTTCCTACTCATCAGCTCGATAGCCCAGATTGCGTACGGCCACGAGTACAATGTGCCGCATAGCACATTTTGTGGAGAGATAAAATTGTGAGGACTTTTACCCTTTTCAGATAAAAAAAGGGGAGATGCATGAAAAACGATATGTTTCTAACGAATGCTGTCTTCCATCTAGCTACTTATTCCAGACTACGCGGCCCTCTTTGATCCTTGCCTCCTCATTGAACAGCATCACGACCCCCCATCCATTTGAGGATGTCACCAGCACATCTCCAAACCTCTTATCGCGCTCGACGTTCACCCCTCGTTCCTCGAGAAACTTCGTAAGCATCCGTGCTCTTTCCTCGAATGGGCGATTTGGAAACTGCCCAATGTACTCTAACCCTTCTTTCACTATCGCTTCCGTCTCCTTACTCAACTTGAATTTCTCGGAGGCCGGATTCAGAGGTGCCATATTCTTTAACATTCCCACTTCTTTATCGGTATTCGACAGAATCTATTCCCTGCTCCCTTAAAGTCTTTGTCGATGGTCTCCACGTTCTTTTTAGCGTATATGGCGGTTGAATGCAGATCAATCATCGGCTCCCAGAACAAGGCGTCAACTTTATCGCAGTAATCAGGATTTGCTGACGTCGGATGCTGCCATCCTAGGTAGGCGCACGCACCTTTGCTGAGAAAGGCGTTTGCCATCTTCATATCTGACATGGTGGCACACGAGTGAATATACACAATAGTGTTTCTGAGGTCTGCATACTTACTCACGAAGGGGCTTCGGAAATAGTACCAGCTTCCTCCCGCGGTCTTTTGTCCCACGTCGATAAGATCGTCGCTCCCATGGCCTTCATTATAGAGTACGCGGAGGTTCTGCTTTTTTCCTTGAGCAAGGACACCGGCCCATAACTGAAGGCTGACGGCTGTATCTAGGTAAACCCGTACCCAATACCCTTCGGCCACTAGTTTGTGAGCTAAGATGGACCAGTAATTAGATGCCCGTCCCACAACACTTTCCTGCCAAGATCTGTGTGGGAAGAAGATTACCGCGCTACACGGTGGCGTTATCCGCGCCATTTTTTCTGTGATTTTGGCAACCTTTTCGTCATACTCGATTTTGTCCCAAACGACCGCTTCTTCCTTTTCCACCTCTTCTGAGATGACATCCACTTGTTCCTTTGGAATCGCTTCAAACATATTTCTCTCAACGCGTAGAAAATGCCCCAATTTCAGGGTTGATTCAACATACTCGGTCAGGTCTTTCGCCACATCGTATTCTAACCTCGTCTCAGGTCTGAATTTTTCCTCAGCTTCCCGCATTACGCGTATTCGTGCTTCTTCGTTAAACATAGCTACGATACCAAAATCCTCATTGATGGGTACGAGTACATCGTGGTATTTTGCAGATAAATCCGTGGTATATCCTTTCTTTTCTAAAAACTCGCTAATCTCTTCTGCTTTCTGCTCGAATGAAGCCGCTTCAAACTCTGCCCACACTTCTGCTTTAGATGAACGGAAAGCTTCTAGTGCTCGCTCGACTTCACCGAACTTTTTAAGCGTTGCTTCTTTTTCGGTTGCACTCAAAACGTCTTCAATACCAAATCTAGCAAACTCCGGTTTCTCCTCGACTTCCGGTGGATACACTTGCTTCTCATTCACAAACACTCTGTCTGCTTCCTGCCTCACAGCAAACGGCGGCTTGACTGCTTTACCTTCAAACACAAACATACCTTGCGTTTTCTCACCTCCTACTAGAACTTAGAAGTAGCTATCATTTATATGCTTTTAACATTCATATGTGTATGTAATTAGCTATCTATCTGCTTCCTTAGAGCGTGTTCTTATGGATAAGATAATCTGTACCCTGAATTCATTAATTCTAAATTGTCATCCAGCCGTTTTCTTCCCATGGACGAGAAAGGTACGACGACAGATCACGCGAACAAAACGTTGCAGAGCGAGGCTGACCAGGTTCTTCGGGAAGCGAAGATTGTAGCGCGATGGGCGAAGAAGCCGTTCTACATTTCCTAACTCCCATGAACACCTCTCCTTCTTCGACTGCTTTTCATTTCCACCAAGCCAGCCGGATGACCCGTGATATGGCTGGTTCTATTCCCGTCGAATTCGCTACAGTGACGGTTACTCACCCACTAGCTCGCCCTTTTGCACAATGTTTCTTCATCCCTTCCGCATGTGAATAATGCTCTCTTCTTTCTGAGCGAGAACGCGAGCCTCTCCAAGCCCAGTGCGTGCGCCTCGAGGACATAGATACGCCTGCAAGTCAGGGAGAGGTGGGCAAACGAAACGCTTTATCCCGCGGATCTAGATGTTCCTCCTTCACGTAGTTGCACTCATGGCTGTCACGGTTACAGATGACGCTAATCAGTTAGGCAACAACCTGAAAGTTGCGGGAAGCTTTGATCCTTCCAAAATCCAAGAGGTGAATTCGGCTTGCTTGCTAGGTTAGAATGATGGTAAGACCTCGTCGGTGAATTGTTTTAACAGCGGAAGGTATTCGTATGGATGGAAGTACAGCAAGACGTACTCACACCCTGCGGCCATGTACCGCTCAATCGTCTCCGCCCATCGGATGGCCTGGGGGTGACGCGGGAAGTGCCCCAGTTCAGCCGTGGTCAGTTGGCCAATCACACACGCGTACGTGATCTTGTCCTGTCGACCCCATTTCCGGGCTTCCCCACGTAACGTTTCTGCTTTAGCCGCATAGAGTTCAGGCGTCGTCGTGCACCACGGTAACCATCCGTCGCCGTACCGGGCGGTCAGCTTCAACATGTACTCGCCCAAGGTGCCAAACCAGAGGGGGGGATGCGGCTGCTGAATCGGTTTCGGCTGTAACACCGCGCCTGTGGTCTGGTAGTATTCGCCGCGAAAGGTGACCTCGTCGTCGGTCCACAACCGGAGTATGAGCTTCAACCCCTCCTCGGTCTTCTTCACTCGAATTCGATCTTCGTCCCACTGGCTGTAGGCCTCAAATTCACGTTGCGACCATCCGGCTCCCACGCCCAAGATGATCCGGCCCCCTGAGAGGATATCCATCGTCGAAACCATCTTGGCTACCATGGCTGGTGGCCGGAAGGGGATGGGCGTCACAACAGTTCCCAGCTTCAGCTTCGACGTGGCGGCCGCTAAATAGGATAAGAACGGCAAGACCGCGTAGGTCGCTACGTAGTAGGGTGTCATATAGTGGTCGGTAAGGAAGATGGAGTCGTAGCCCCACTCTTCCGCCTTCAATGCTATCTCAACGATCGCGGTATGATCCAAGAACGCTGGAGACGGAGCTGCTGTGATACACACGCCAAACTTCATTATGAACGCCTTCCTCAGAGTTGAGCGACCCAGCTATTTAAGTTCCTTCGCCTCCTGTGGACCCTGAACGAGCAAGTTCTTACGCTTTGTTTCTCTTCGCCAGCCAGCTGACCCGTGGAGGCTGCGTGATACGCCTGACGCGTACTCGAACGGCGTGGCGTGGTGGAATGGCATATAAATAGTCTGGGCGGATACTTAGGTGAAGGGATGTGTGGATGACGGACAAATTATTGATCAAGCGATTGGTGGTGGATGAGTTCGAGTATGAGAAGCCGGACGTTGGGTTGGACTACGGGTTCAACACGGTCTGGCGGCCGGGCAACGTCGTCACGGAGCAGCGGAGTGTTCTCCGCATCGTCACGGAGAGTGGCGTGGTGGGGGAGTACGTGACGCGGAGCGTCGCCCTCGCCACCCTCCCCCTCGTCGCCCGCTTCCTGATCGGCAAGAACGCCTTGGAGCGGGAGTACCTCTGGTCCAACCTCTGGCGGGGCTTGCGCCACTACGCTGGCCTTGGGTTGGCGCCGGTTGACGTGGCCCTCTGGGACCTAGCGGGCAAGGCCTTCGACGCGCCCATCTACGCGCTCTTGGGCTACTACCGGAAGCGGCTGCCTGCCTACGCCAGCACCATGCACGCCGACGGCCTCGCGGGCGGCCTCGACGGCCCTGAGGCCTACGCCGCCTTCGCCGAGGCGTGTCGGCGGCGGGGGTACACCGCCTTCAAGATCCATGGCTGGGGCTTCGATACGCCTCGACGCCTCCAACAGGAGGTCGCTACGATCCGCGCGGTTCGGGAGCGGGTGGGTGACGAGATGCGCTTGATGCTGGATCCGGCCTGCGAGTACCCCACCTTTGCCAACGCCGTGGAGCTGGGGCGGGCCTGCGACGCGGCGCGGTTCTTCTGGCTGGAGGACCCCTTCCGGGACGGCGGGGTCTCGGCCTTCGCCCACCGGAAGCTTCGGCAACTCATCACGACGCCGCTCCTCCAGACCGAGCACCTGCGCACGGTCTATCCCAAGGTGGACTTCATCGTCGCCGAAGCCACAGACTTCGTGCGGGGCGACGTGGACAAGGACGGCGGTATCACCGGGGTGATGAAGGTGGCCCACGCCGCCGAGGGCTTCGGCATCGACATCGAGATGCACGGCGGGGACATCGCCTGCCAACACTGCATGGCCGCCATCCGGAACACCAACTACCTCGAAGGCCCCGGCCTGGTCCACCCCAAGGTCGACACCGAGCCCCCCGCCGACCTGTACCTCAGCGGGTACCGGGGCGGCTTAACCGCCATCGACGGGGAGGGCTGCGTCGCCATCACCGAGGGCCCTGGCCTCGGCGTGGAGCTGAACTGGGACTTTATTGAGAAGCACCGAACCCACCAGCGCACGTACGAGTAAAATCCGTTGTGGAGGACGCACACTTGCTATATATACAGGGAGTTCGGGAGATGCTTACGGAGGTTGGGTGGTGAGTGATGCACCTAAGTCGAGATGAGGAGGATCGGGCGGCTGCCATCCACCGGGGTTCCCTCGTCGTGGACACCCATAACGATGCCATTGAGAACCTGATGGTGAGGGAGGTGTCGGGGACCCGAGACTTTCGGCTGCGTCGAGCCCTCGGTGAGCGGTCGGACGAGGGGCAGGTCGATATTCCCCGGATCCGGGAGGGGGGCGTGGACTGCCTGGTCTTTGCTATGTGTGCCACGGGGCCTCGGTTTCGGGGCCGCCGGTTGAAGACGTATCTCCAGATGATCGACGTGTTCCACGCCGAGGTGGCGAAGAACGCGGATGCGATTGCTCTAGCGACTACCCATCAGGAGGTGCTCGACGTGGTCGCGGGGGGACGGATCGCGGCCCTCCTCGCGATCGAGGGCGGCGAGGCCCTGGAAGGCGACATCGGGGTGCTGCGGATGCTCTATCGCCTCGGGGTTCGGGTGCTGACGCTGACGCATTTTCCCCGCAACGAGTTGGGAGATGGGTCGCGGGACGACGCCGGGTCCCATCTCACCGCGTTCGGCGTGGAAGTGGTGGAGGAGATGACGCGGCTCGGCATGATCATCGACGTCTCCCACCTCAACGAGCGGGGGTTCTGGGATGTGATGGAGCGGACGACGCGCCCCGTCATCGCGTCCCACTCCAACTGTAAGGCCCTCTGCAACCACCATCGCAACCTGACCGACGCGCAGATCGAGGCCCTGGCGGCGACGGGCGGCGTCATCAACCTGAGCTATTGCGGCGGCTTCATCAAGGAAGGCGTCACCCGAGAGACGCTGGACACGGTGGGGCTGGATGACTGGTTGGATCACGTCGACCACGTCATCGACCTCGTTGGCCCCGACTACGTGGGCCTGGGCTCCGACTTCGATGGCGGATGCGGCTTTCCCGGAATGGACGACATAACCCAAGTCCCCCGCATCACCCGCGGCCTAGTGGCCCGCGGTTACGCCGATGCGGAGATCGAGAAGATCCTGGGCGGCAACAATCTGCGGGTCTTCAAAACCGTGCTATGCTAACGCGGTCCCCGTGGCCCCTTCTCTTCACGAGGTACCTTGGATGAGGGATGGGCTAGCTAGCGGTTGAAGCGTACCCCGCTTGCCCGCGAATCGCTACCAGTGTTCGTGGTGTACACGGGACTCCTTGTACTGGGTCCGCGGGTCTTTCTCCTCTCCCGGATGACCGATGGAGACCACGTTCAGGGGAACGATGTGCTCGGGGATCCGCAAGACCTTCCGTATGGCGTCTACACGCTCTTCCCTCGGATGAACCCCCAGCCATACCGCGCCGAGACCCAACGCTGTGGCCGCTAAGAGCAGGTTCTCCGTGGCGGCTGAGCAATCTTGCACCCAATAGTGGGACGAGATCTGGGTGTCGCCGCAGACGGCGATACCGAGGGGCGCGTCCGCTAGCATGGATCCATACGGATGCACGGTTGCCAGCTCGTCCAACGTCCCGCGGTCGGTGATGACAATGAAGTGCCACGGCGTACGATTGGACGCGGACGGCGCTGCCATCGCGGCCTCCAGCAGGGTCGTCAGATCCTTGTCACTAATGCGTTCGGACGTGTATTTCCGGATACTGCGTCGCGCGAAGATGGTGTGGATCACGGGTTCCGACATCTCTTCTTCCTCACCTACAGTATGCCTCTGCTGCCTCTAGAAAAAGGTAGCGGTGTGTGGGACGTGAACACTCCCCGATCTCTCTCCCCCCGGTTATGCTCTGCAGTTCGCTAGCGCGTTGCGCTGTTGCTTATTGCGTCTTAGCGTTTTTCGCTTTTGTTGGCAAGGATCATGCTGCGATGCTGGTTATAGGCCTCGTAAAGGAACGCTACTATGCTGATCCCGCAGACGGCGATGACAATGAGGTCGCGAAAATCCCATCGGATGGGGTAGACAATCACGTAGGAGAGGAAGAGCCCTGCAATAATGGCGCCGTAAAAGACGAGGTGGGGAATGAGTTTGCCTTTGAAAATGACGAAGTTCCGGAGGGCTTCGATTTGGAGGGCGTCGTTGACTTCGTATTTTCCGTACCGGGTGGTTTTGATCCACTTGCCTTCCAGCAGTTTGTTCACGTGATACTGCGCGAGGCTTGGGCTTGAGAGCTCTAATTGGCGCCATACGTCTCTGACGCCCACTGGGTCTTGCGACGTCAAGATGTACAGGTAGACGTCCCAGGTCGTGCCATGAAGTCGGCTCTTTTCCGTAGTCGTCACGACTGGACAGCGCTCCTCGTTGCTTTCCTTGTTAATGGGTTACGAAGATAAAAAAGGATTGGGATGGGCTATGCTAGTTCGATTTCGTTGAGTTCCGCCAGCGTGTCCAGATCGTGCATTTCGATTTTGTTGTCGGAGATCGTGTACAGCACGTCGTCGATGTACAATGCGCGTTTGACGGCGTAGACGGACGCGAAGTAGTATCCGCTCTTCAGCAGGTCGCTGTTATCGCCCATGTGCGTGATGGTTCCTCTGATGGTGATTCCGCGTTCTAATGAGACGTCCAGCACGTACGCGCCTTGCCAGACAAAGTTTCCATGTGTCGAGGGGGGCACGCCGCCAGGATACTGGGATTCGTCGACCTCGGCCAATAAGATGGGCATCACCAGGAGTTCCCGGTCTCGACTGAAGAGGAGGGCTTTATGATCGTAGAGGACGGGAGAGTCGGTTCCGCGGTCGCCAATTTCGGTCTTGGCCAACTCCGTGGGCTTCGTCACGTCACTGACGTCGAAGAGGGAGATCTTGACGCCTTGATACCATGACCAGGTAAAGTCACCGGCTTCCTCTTCCACCGTCTCTTTCCCGATGCCGATGAGATGGCTCTCATCGAAGGGATGCAGGTAGTCCGAGTACCCCGGAATCTTCAGCTTGCCGAGGATCTGCGGATCTGTCGGGTCGGTCAGGTCGATGACGAAGAGGGGATCCACCTTCTTGAACGTGACCAGATAGGCCTTGTCGCCCATGAAGCGCGCGGAGTGGAGGGTCTCCCCGGGCGCGATGCCCTCAATGGTGCCGACAACGGCCAAGTTCTCGTCCAGGACGTAGAGGCTGGTTTGGGAGGTTCCCCTCTGGACGCTGGTTGCGATGCGGAAGTACTCCTCGTACTCATCCATCGAAAACTGGTTTAACACGTATCCCGTGACGTTGCCGGTCGCCGTATAGGTGATGGCGCCGTCGTGAATGCGGATTTTGTGAATCGCGGTCTGTTCATCGAAGCCGAACGCCGTGAGGTAGATAGTGGTCGGTGACACGTATAGGTTCGATGCCGACCCCGTCAAGACGGTCTCATAGACGATGTCTTCGTCGGGCGTCTGGGTGTTAATCGCCAGGATGTTCGTGAAGGCATAGTAGTAGTCCGAGACGTTCGAGTAGTAGATACGGGTTGCTGGGACCGTCACAACCTGCTCGTCGTCGGTAATGGTGGGGAGCATCACTTCGCCGTCGTGGAGCCACGCGGGTTGGGTGATGATGACGTATAGGTAGTCCGCGATCATGCGCGAGTTGAAATAGGTGCCGTCGACGGTCACGTTCCGGTCGAGGGTTGGCGTGGACCGCTCCGTGATATCGTAGATCGTGATCTCGGTTGACGCGGCGTCCTCGATCGAGGTTTCTTCGACCAGAAAGCCAATGCGGTACGGGGTGAATCCGCCGGTCAATAGGATCAGCTTGTCGTCATTGATAAAGAGGCCGTTGACCGCTTTCTTGAAATCTAGGCGGGTGAGAATTTCAGCTGTGTCCGTAGGATACGCGCGGACAATAAAGACGCTCTTTCCCGAAACGACGTAAATAAATTCTCCATCCGTCTTCACAATATCGATTTCATCCACGCCTGCAACCTGGATGTTCGTCGTTGAATAATCGGGTACCGCTGGCGTTACCGTCTTATCCCCCGCGGTTATCGCGAAACTGGCTTCGCCTCGGTAATAGCCCCCCCACGAGCTTTCTTGGGGGTGCAGACTTAAGAAGGTCTTCAGCTCGTCATACGAGGAAAATCGTTGAAGCGGGCCTAGACCCGTGAAGAACGGTTCAAAGTACACGCCGCCCAGGCTGAATAACGCCGCGCCGAGAGCGCTCCCCAGTATCAACGCGAGGAGCCCCGTGGAGAGTATTTTGCCTCGTTTGATGTAGAGATTGCATCTATACGTATGCATTTTTATCAGTGATACCTTGCGCCTCAGTGGGTTATAATGCTACGTTTTAGAACACCCTGTTCAATAGTTTAGAACACTTGGAAGTACATATCCATACTCAAGGCAAAACGGCACTCTGTATAGATGTAAGGATAGAACGCTTGTGGATCTGTCCTGACGCTGCAAGCTAACGCGTCACGTGTCGGAAAAGGTTTCGGGTCTGATGACCAGGCGAGCGGGAAGAGGAACGAGCATGGGGGAACGCAACCGTGTTAACCGGCGGTGTCAGGATTACTTTGTGATCCTTCTTGTCTCCGTGTCAAATGCAGGAGGGTCTAAAGACTTATATTTTTTGTACGTGACGTAGACTAGGCATGGGTGACCGAATCCGATTCATCAAAAGGAAGAGTGCGTTTAGTGTTCAAAAGACGATGGATAACGTAGAGTCCGCGATCCAAGACCGGGGCATTGCAGTCTGCGCCAGGATAAATCGTACTCAAAACGCGGTCGACGTTGGCATGAGAATGAACGCCGCGCAGGTAATCTCCTTTGGGAATCCTGCGACCGGAACCGTCCGGATGCAAGAAACTGTCTTCTTGGCTCTCGATTTACCGTTACGAGCTCGTCACGTATTCACTGTAGTTCAGGGCTTATGTGGAGCTGGTACCTAGAACAAGATCGAGTTGGCATCGAATTATGATTCATATCAACTAGGGTATGGGATGCTGCTGCTATGTTTAAAACGCTGCGAAAGCCCCAGTTCTTAAAGATCTACCTTGTCCCCCTCCTTGCAACGGGTATAGGATCCATGAATTGGGCGGTCTCTATACTCTACGCGCTTGAACTGGGAGCGGATATCCTCCAAATCAACCTTATTACAACCATCCAAAGCACCATGAGTATTTTCCTCGTTGTTCCCTTCGGTATCCTCTCGGATCGTTTCGGACGGCGACCGATGGTGCTCTACCCTCGTGGCATCATGTTGCTTGGCACCCTTATTCGAGCCTTTGCCTCAGACCCCAACCACCTTCTCATTGCCTCGTTCGTCGGCGGATTCGCGGGTGGGAGCTATTTTCCCATCCTCTTATCCATGATTGCGGACATAACGGAACCCGAGGACCAGCAAGAATCGATCAGCATCCTCTTCTTTTTCTCCAGCGTCGGGATGGTGATCGGCCCGCTCGTTGCGACTCTTCTCCTAAATCTGCCTCAAATAACCCTTCGAAGCCTCTATCAAATCAGTGCAGTAGTCGAAGCCCTCGTCATCATCTACCTTGCCACACAAATTCGAGAGACGAATCCTCACATCACCAGTGACAGGCCTAAAGGATACCGCGCGTCTATTATGGACGTAGTGGGGCAATCACGCTTCCAAGGCCTCATCGTGATGGCGTTCCTTTACTTCTTCTCACGCGCAATCATCCAAACATACCTCCCCATATACGCCGCGATCGACTTGAACCTTTCAAACGCTGAGGTTGCATCGTTATCGGTCTATCGCAATCTCGCCATCATGCTCATCCGCCTCTCCTCCGCCGCGTTTTTAACACGCGTCTCGATCCGACCCTACCTCCTCACCGTTCTTATGTTGGGCGGGATGACCTGTTTAGCCTCTCCGCTTGCCGAAACCTACGCCGCCATCGTCCTCCTGTTCTTCCTCTCCGGGGTGAGCTTTGGGGCCGTAATGATTCTAAGTAATACCCTTGTGGCAAAGAATTCAATGCCTGAAAATAGGGGCGTAGCAAACAGCCTCCTCAACGTTGGCCAATCCTCGGGGAACCTCATGAAGATATTCACGTCTCCCATCGCTGAGACCTTTGGTCTTGTCCCCGTGTTTCTCTTAGGCGGAGTAATCGGCCTCGTTTCGATACTTCCCTTCCTCTTATTGAAAGCCAGAAGGTGAATCTGAAAGCTGGATTGAGTCTCTCCCTAGCTCAGCTGATACGCTAGCAACTTCAGAGTATTACTGACGAAAAAGCTAAAGGAACTGAGGGCGCTAAAAGGGATTATCAATAAATATGAAGAAAAAGTTAATGTATGTAGAAACTAACACTTGTTTTTGAGGTACGAGTGCTTTTGGATATTGATGCGGTTGTCAAACGGGGACGAAGATCGAGTAAAGGCCGAGGCTTCAGTCGCAAGGAGTTGAAAGAAGTCGGCTTAAGTCTAAAGCAGGCGTTGGTGCTGGGAATCCCCATCGACCCCAAGCGATCGACCCAGCACAGGGAAAACGTGGAAACACTTCAGACCCATCTCACCATGAACGTTGCAACCACGGACGTCGCTTTCGACCTCAGTGAGGTAAAAGGCATCGGTCAAAAAAAATCTGCACAGCTGAAAGCTGCAGGATTCGATTCTCTCACGAAGCTGGCAGAAAGCGAACCGCAACAACTAACGGACGCGGTGGGAGCTTCGGAGCAAACGGCGGCACGATGGATCGAGGACGCAAAACAACTTCTATCCAAGACGGCATAACCCCCTATTCCTAGCTAGCTACTGAAGCGGCTGGCGATATCGTATCGAAGCGAAGGAAGCGTCGTGGTTTTCGGTGATTCCTTATTCATAGTGATAAAAGCCCTTTCCCGATTTCACTCCCAGGTCCCCGCGATCCACCATCGCTTTCAGCCTCTGCGGCGGCTGATCCCGGGGATCCCCACTGTCTCGGTAATACATCATTTCAATATCATACACCACATCTAATCCCACCGCATCCATCAGCTCGAAGGGCCCTTGGGACATTCCGGTAAATATCTTCCAGGCTCGGTCCACAGCTTCTTTCTCGGCGTAGCCGCCTGCCCAAACGTGTAGGCATTCTTTTTTGATGGCCCGCCACACTCGATTGAAGACGAAGCCCAAGCACTCTTTTTTGACGACCAAGGGCGTGATTTCGAGGCTTCTAACCCAGGTTAATCCCGCCTCAAACGTGTCGTCGCTCGTCGCCGTGCCGCGGGCGACATCGGCCATGGGTTGATCGGGGATTTTATAAAAATGAATGTTCAGCACCTTATCGGGTCGCTTGACGGCGTCTTCAAGTCGTGAGACGGGGATGGAGGAGCTGTTGGTCGCGATGATCGCGTGGGACGGAGCCGCTTGATCAATCTGGGCAAAGACCGCTCGTTTTAGCTCCAGCTTTTCCGGCACCGCTTCCACAATCAGATCCGCGGTGGAAACCGCGTCCGCGAGCGTGTCGTGGATGGTGAGTTCTCCCGTCGAGCCGTGGGCTCGCACTTTTTGCTGGACGTTCTGCACGAACTCCCGTAACCCCCTCGGATTGACGTCAAAAACGTGAACCTCATAATTGCATAACGCAGCGCGTTCAGCGATCTGTTTTCCTAAGGTGCCCACTCCAATTACACTCACAGTTGTGATCGTCACACGTCATCACCTACTGACGTCTCCTACACAAAATAACATCATCCACCCTTTAAAAGTACACACGTGGCGAACCAAGTCCTCGAATCCGTCCTTGCAAGACACGACACCAATCATAATCCGGCGAGCTAACTCTGCTATACCTAACTCATGCTTAGCTAGGGCCCTCCTCATGGGGTAGCTAGCTAATACTCGCAAGTCCTAGCTCTTTCCCCCGAACATCGTTTCAGGCTTGCCCTTGTCTTGGTCCTTAACAAACAGCCACGTCAGCTCAGCTAGCTCACCGCGTAGTGCTGAAAGATATACCACGAGAGGAGAGCGAAGAGGGCGATGATGGCCGCGACGACGTAAAAGACCAGCACGGGCTGACCGAAATCGAGCAAGCCGCCCACCAAGAGCGGTCCGATAATGATGCCCACGTCCCCCCCAGTACGGACGAGGCCTACCATGAGGCCCCGATTGTCCACGGACGCCCGGTCGAGCACCATGGCGAACGGCGTGGGCTGTAACAGGCCGAATCCCAGGCCCAACGGTACCGCCATCAATGCCAGCGTCAGGAAATCTGCGGCCGCGCTGAGGGACACCACGGCCAACGCCGAAAGGACGAGACTGAGAACAAGCAGACGCGGCCCGCTAATCCGTGCCTCGAGGCGGGGCACGACGCCGATCAACACGATGACGATGATGGCGGAGGTCGTGCTGAAGACGACACCGATCTGCGTGGACGTTAACGCCAAGACGTCCACGCCGTACAGCGGGATCATGGTGCCGCGGATACTGCTAAAGATGAAGAAGGTGAGGAAGGTCGCGGCACAGCACACAAGGGTCAGGGGGTCTTTCACCATCCCGCCCAGCCTTGAGATCTGCAGCTTGGAGCCCGTTGGGGTCTGCGCCCTCGCTATACGGAGGCTGAATGCCAGCACCATGCCGAGGCCTGTTAATCCGCCCGCAATGAAGAACAGCATACGGATGCCCAGCAGATCGGATAAGACGCCGCCGAGAGTGGGGCCCAGTATCCCCCCCATCGAGAACATGCTCTGGTAACGGGCGATGTTGCGCTGCCGCTGGGCAGGCGGCGCCATCTCCCCGATGTACATCAGTCCTGCCGTCAACCCGAAGGCTGAGCCCACGCCGACAATCATGCGCGCAACGATTAACTCCACATAGGATTGAGCCACACCGGACAGGAGGTGGGATCCCATGGCGAGGGCGAGGCCGATGAAGAAAAGCCATCGCCGGCCCAGGCGATCCGCTAACACCCCGCCGGGAATTTCGACGAAAACACGGGTCAATCCAAAGGACGACATGACGAGGCCAATCACCGCGTAGGAGACGTCGAAGGAGGCGATATACACGGGGAGGAGCGGGTCGACCACGCTCATGGAGAGCGCGAAGCTGAACTCAGCAGCACAGATGAGCAGAAAATTCCGACGATATTCTCCATTCTCCGTGGCCATCCCCGTCCCCCCCATCATGCCGTTGTGTGTATTCCCCGTCATCCCCCCTTATCAACCCTTCACTCCGTATCCTTCAGGGCGGATTCTCAGATCGAGACCTACCCTCCACTACGCAGCATTTCTCCCAGCTCGCGAGGGACGGGTTCAGGAGTACAGACCGTCGTGTTGAAGAAAAGGGATTAAAGGAGAACGCGTACTTGTATCGAGGGAAAAGCTGAGCGGGAACGGTGACGTGGGCGTGATAGGAAGATCCGATGGGCCGATCAGGTCAGGAGTGATCGTGGGCGACGCGACTATCTGTCACGGTTGTGGGATTTGTGAACTTGTTTGCTCCCTCTCTCATGACGGCGTGTGCAGCCCGTCCCTGTCAAGGATCAGCCTTGTCAGAGATCCCCTTGCGGGAGAGTTCCATCAGGAAACATGCAGACAATGCGATCACCCTGAATGCTACTACCGCTGTCCCACTCAAGCCATCTACATTGAGCCGAAGACCGGAGCACGGGTGATAAACGCCGCCCTCTGTAGTGGCTGCGGCCTGTGCGCTCAAGCCTGCCCCTTTAATGGCCACGGCCTCATCATCAAGGTAAACTCAACCACCCACCAGTACATCAAATGCGACCTTTGCGCCTCTGTGGGCACGTCTCCTCAATGCGTTAATGCCTGCCCCTGGGGTGCCCTAAAATACATCACCTCGGAGGAGAGGGGGATCTAGATGGGCAAGACGTGTGGCTGGGTTGGAAAAATTCTCACGGTAAACTTGACTGAGGAGCAGACCGCAACCACCGACACACGCCTCTTCACCGATAAGTTCCTGGGCGGGAGGGGGATAGCAGCCAAGATCGCGTGGGACGAGCTACCGCCTGGGATCGACGCCTTCGACGCGGAGAACCGGCTTATCATTATGACCGGGCCCTTGACGGGAACGCTGGCCCCCGCTTCGGGAAGAACGCATTTCAGCGGGATTGCCCCCCAAGCCTACCCTACGCCCTGGTATACGCGGAGCAACATGGGGGGCTGGTTCGGGTCCGAACTCAAATACGCGGGCTATGATGGCCTCGTCGTCGTGGGCCGGAGCGAGAAGCCGACATACCTTCGGATTCAGGACGAAGCCATTGAATTTTGTAGCGCTAGCGAGATCTGGGGGCGCGATACCTTCGCCACGCAAAGATACGTCGCGGAAAAGCATCCCAAGAACAGTAAGGTTCTCTGTATCGGCCCAGCGGGGGAACACAGAGTGCGGTGGAGCGTCATTCAGAGTGAGACGGAGAACGCAGCGGGTCAGGGGGGCTTCGGCGCCGTGATGGGAGCGAAGCGGCTCAAGGCCATTGTGGTCACGGGAAGCGGGAGCGTGGCGATCGCGCGTCCCACGGAGTTCCGCGAGCTCTGCCTAGCGATTAACCAGGACTTCCAAACGAGCCCCCGCGAACGCCCACCCCCTTCACTGGACCCAGCTTCGATGCGACGCTATGGCGCGCAAGGCGTGGCATGCAGCCACGCGTGCCCGTGGAGGTGCGCCGTGATGTGGAGGCGTGTGCCGGGGAAGGCCTATCCCGGCGTGACCACGACCATGGTTCACTGCGTCGCCAACGTATTCGCTGGACGATCCCCATTCTATGACTGGCGCCTCGGAGTGGAGGCCGGCGTCGAGGTCAGCGCGGCGGCCAGCAAACTGGGCCTAAACCACTGGTCGCTTGGCCTCGGCATCATTCCTTGGTTGAGGGAATGTGAGGCGCAGGGACTTCTTGAGGACATCGATGGGAGGCGGATTGAGCTGGGGAACCCGGAGTTCTGGGTAAGCCTCCTCAGAAAAATTGCGTACCGCGAGGGGCTCGGCGACGTCTTGGCGGAAGATGCGCCTCGAGCCGCGGACGCACTCCGGTGGGGGACGGACGTGGTGAACACCTTCTACCCCGCCTACGGCTTTGCCGGCCACTGGGACGGCCATGGCGACAAAGCCAACCCCGTCTTCTTCCCCCTCTGGATCGTCTCGGCCCTGCAATGGCTGACCGACACCCGCGACCCCTTCAGTTCGGGCCATGACTACAGTCAGAACCTAACGCGGTGGTCAACGGCCTTCTCCTGGCAGAAACTCAGCCGGATAGGGGAACAAGTGTATGGCTCACCGAAGGCCGTCGATCCCGCGTACCCCTACGAATACAAAGCCCAGCCTGCCATTTACACGCAAAACGAGAGCGTCTTAAAGGATTCGCTGCCCCTCTGCGACCAAGCGTGGCCCCGATTCTATAGCACCCATGTCGACGACGGCTATGCGAGAGTCTCGATCCCCAGCCTCGGCACCATATATGGGCCGTCCTTTGAGTACCACCTCTATACTCTGGCGACAGGCGTCGAGGTGACGGAGCGAGAATTTTGGGACTGCGCGGAGCGAATCTTCACGCTGGAGCGTTCGATAAACGTTCGAAACGATCAGCGCACACGGGAAGATGATCTGCGGATCCTCCCCTACTTCGAGACGCCCGAGAACCTTCCCGGCCCCTCGGGGAAGCGGGAGAGCCTGGACAGGACGAAGTTCCTCACCCTCGTAGACGAATATTATGAGCTCAGGGGCTGGAGCAAGGAGAGGGGCTGGCCTACTAGAGGGCGGTTGGAGGCGTTAGGGCTGCAGGACGTCGCCGACGCGTTAGACCGTCTTCGGTAGACGCAGGCTAACGCCGTTTATATGGAAGGAAGGCGTATACCCACGGTGGAGACCGGCATGAAGATAGTTGACCTGAAGTGCGCTGTCATAGCGGGATACCCTGTTGTCCGTATAGACACTGATGCCGGAATCAGTGGGCTTGCACAGATCGAGTTTCCCAAGCGAAGCTATATCAAGCCCCATGTTCTCTTCTTCAAGCCCACCATCCTGGGCATGGACCCCACCAACGTGGAGCGGGTGCGCCTGAAGATCCGTCGGTTCGGCGCCTTCAAGCCTTGGGGGAGCGCCGTAAGCGCCATCGAGATGGCGCTCTGGGACATCGCCGGCAAAGCTGCGGGGCTCCCCGTGTACCGCCTCCTCGGCGGGAAGATCCGGGACCGCGTCCGCGTCTACTGCGGGGGCGCAGGGCCACCGCTCACGGGGTACACACCGGAGGACTACGCGGAGAACGCTCGGGCGAAGAAGGCGCTTCCCGAACGCTTCAGTATCATTAAGTTTCCCATCGGATTCCACGGGCGTATGTTCGAGGCCGTCTCGAACTACTTCTACGGAGAGGTTGAGCCGCGGACGGAGTTTGCCATCCCCGAGAACCGGGGGCACTTGACTGAGCGGGGATTGAAGCACACGGTGGCGTGCGTTGAGGCGGTCAAGGCAGTCTTGGGCGACGAAGTGGGGCTGGCCCTCGACTGCGGGCCCGGCCTCTCCATCCCGTCTACCCTCAAGTTAGCCAAGGCGGTCGAGCCCCTCAATGTTGCGTGGCTGGAGGACACGATAACCGGCGACTACACGCCATACACCTCCGTCGAGGCCTTCCGCCTCGTCTCCTCTAACACGACGACGCCGATTCACACGGGAGAGCAGATCTACCTGAGACAGGGATTCAAGGGTCTCATTGACACGAACGCCGTGGACATCATCGGTCCGGATCCCTGTGACGTCGGCGGCCTCGCGGAGCTCAAGTGGATCGCGGAGTTCGCCGACCTCTATGGTGTCCTCATCGCGCCCCACGGCGTCTTTGACGGCATAATCGGGCGGGCCGCCCTGGTCCAGGTCTGTGCGACGTTCCCCAAGAACTACATCGCCTTTGAACTCCCTCGCATCGAGCCGATCTGGTGGGACCTCGTCAAAGGCCGCCCCGGCCTCGACGTCAAGGACAGCTGCATCGACGTCTCGGATAGACCGGGATTGGGTGTGGAGTTGAACGAAGAGGTGGTGAGGAAACACCTCCCCGAAGGAGATGACTTCCTCGAGTCGAAGGGGCGGTAAGCGCCACCTCAACAGGATATATATACTCGACGCTAATAGGCAAGAGTACGGAGGCGTGCTTTACGCTTGGGAGACGTCGGCAGGAGGAACGGAGTGAGGGAGGTAAATCGAGGATGAAGATAACGAAGGTCACGACGTATACGCCCAGTGAAGCGTCTGAACGCGGCGGTCGTACCGTTATTCAGCCGGTAACCTTGGTTCAAATCGACACGGATGCAGGGATCTCTGGAATTGGGGAGGGCACTCTAGAGACGAAGGAGCGGACGGTTGCCACGTGCGTCATGGAGCATGAACGCTACCTTCGGGGGAAGGATCCGTTACAGATTGAGAAGCATTGGCAGGCGATGTACCGGGGCACGTATTGGCGCGGCGGCCCTGTCCTCAATAGCGCCCTCAGCGCCATCGAGATAGCCTTATGGGATATCGCGGGAAAGTACTATGAGGCCCCCATCTACGCGCTGTTGGGCGGGCGGTGTCGAGATAAAATCAAGTGTTATGTGAGCGTCGGTGGGAACACCCCCGAGGAGTTGGCGGACAACGCGGCGCGGGCGATGAAAGACGGGTACGCCGCGGTCAAATTCTTGGCCTATGGGGTTGACGATCGGATGCTGAAGGCGGTCGATGAGGCCGAGCGACGGTGCCAAGCGGTCCGCGATCGAGTGGGCGACGAGATGGATCTCATGGTGGAGTGTCATGGCCGGCCGAGCCTCCAAATCGCCCTGAACCTGGTGGACCGCCTCGCCCAATACAAGCCGTTGTGGATCGAAGAACCCTTGTTCCCTGAGAACATCGATGCCCTGGCTGACCTGTGTCGTCACAGCCGGGTGCCCCTAGCCACGGGCGAACGCCTGTTCACCAAGTGGGGGTTCCGCGAACTCTTAGAGAAACGGGCCGCACACATCATCCAGCCCGACCCCATTCACTGCGGCGGCATCCTTGAAACCAAGAAGATCGCCGCCATGGCGGAGGCCCACTTCGTACAGATCGCCCCGCACTGCCCCTACTTTCAAGTCGCCCTCGCCGCATCGGTGCAAATAGCCGCGGGGACGCCCAACTTCCTGATCCAAGAAGGCGGGAGGCTCAGGGGCAAGTGGCTGGTCAAGAAGGCGCTGGAGGTGGAGAGGGGCTACATCAAACTGCCTACCCGCCCCGGGCTGGGCGTGGAACTGAACACAGAGGCCATCAAAGAGAACCCCTATCACGCCCGTGTACCCGAAGCCTACATGACGTATCGCGAAGACGGCAGTATAGCCGAACTCTAGCCAACCATCCCAAGATAGCTAGCGAGGCTGACTCGGTATTTTTCCTCGTAGTAGTGACCTGTGTCCCCGTATTTCTTCTGGAACTACCGCCACCGTTTTACCAAGCAGCTCTGTTATTTCGCTTGAGGCTCGCTAGCTATGGGATAGAACATGGGGTTCGAGTGACAGAACAACTAAAGGGGGCGCGGAATAACCTGATCAGCGCGTGCTCCTCGGGTACATCCACTGCCCAAGAAAACCATACCTAAACCAATGATGGCTCGTTCTCGGTAACCCGTAAGAACGATGTCACGTCTTTCGGAGGTTCTTCCCCCTCCATAAGACCGCGGCGCCTATGAGCGCAAGAATGACAAGTACGCCAATCCATGAACCAAGCAGATTACTGGTAGAAATGATAATACCCCCAACCGAATTGTTGCCATTTTGTTGCCTTGCGGCTTGCGCCTCCAAGCTTGGACTCCAGAGGAGAGAGCAAACGATGGCCATCACGAAGAGCGAGACCAGAACGTGTTTCCTATCCGTGATTCAATTCCCCCTAATCTAAGAGGAAAGGCTTTTTCACGCATATAAGTGTTGGGGGGGTATGGCGTTGCCTTAGGAAACTCGGAGCTAGCTACAGGCGTTCGCTAGCCCCGGTCTTTGACGAGAGGCCTGAACATCGCGCCCGCGCGCTTCACTTCCTTCACCAACACCTCGAAGTCCTGTTTTCGACTCCGATGGTTCACGTTGCACGCCCGCAGCATGTAGGTTCCTTTGATGGTGGTGTCCGAGATCATCAAGAAATTGATCCGACTGAGGGCGTCATAGATCAGCTTATTCAGCTGGGTTACGGCGTCCTCTGGGAAGCCGGAAGGGTGGTAACGGAAACAGACGATGTTGGTGGTCACGGGGGCCATGAGCTCCATGTCCGCGTCCTTCGCCAGGAGCTCCGAGAGATAGCGCATGTGGTCGAGGTTCTGCTGGATCAGCTGCCGGTACTTCCGCATCCCGTAGGCGCGGAGGAGCATGTAGGCCTTGAGGCTGTTAAAGCATCGGGAGAGGGGGAGGGCGAGATTGTGGGGATTGGTCAATCGGTCGCGGTTCTGCGCAAAGGTGGAGGTGAGATACGTGGCTTCGTGGCCGTAGACAAAGGTGCGGTAGTGGGCGAGGCGGTCCCGCACGAGGGCGCATCCAATGCCATAGGGCATGTACATCCACTTATGGAGGTCCACGGCCACCGAATCGGCGCGCTCTAGGCCCGCCACGAGGTGGCGGTGGCTCTTCGAGAGCTTAAGCCACGCGCCGAAGGCGCCGTCCACGTGGAACCAGAGGCGCTCCTCCGCACAGAGATCCGCGAGGGCGTGCAGGTCGTCGACGGCGCCGCTGTTGACCGTGCCCGCGCAGCCGATGACGCAGAACGGATGTCGGTTCCGTCGGCGGTCTTCCTGGATCGTGCGCCGCAGCTCATCGATCCGGATCTTGCACTCATCGTCGGTGGGGATCCAGCGCAAGGCGGTGTTCCCGAGGCCGAGGAGCTCGACGCTGCGCTCCAGACAATGATGCGTCTCGTCGCCGCAGTAGAGCGTCATCGGGCGGGAGAGGCCTTGCACGCCGCGGGCCTTCACATCGACGTCGGCCCGCGCGTTTCGGGCCACGGCGAGGCACGTAAAATTGGCTTCGGAGCCTCCGCTGACGATGACGCCCCCCGCCGCATCAGGGTACCCGAGCAGCTGCTTGATCCAGTTGATCACCTGCTGGTGGACGTACGCTTCGACCGTAAAGTCTTCACTGACGCTGTTCGCGCCGGCTCGAAGCATCTCGGCGAGCATTCCGTACGGCGACCCGGTTCCAACAACCAGGCCCCAGAAGAGGGGGCTCGTGTGCCGCATGGTGTAGGGGAGAATGTGGCGGCGAAAGACGTCGTAGACCCGTTCCTCGCCGTCCCCCTCGACGGTAAGGGGAACACAGATCTCCTGGATCGCCGCCTTCGGGGGGAAGCTAAACGGCTGGGATCGGATGGTCTGCTGATGCGTCAGCATATCGTCCAGCATCCGATGGCCCAAAGTCTTCAACGCATCCCAGTTATCTGGGTCGAGCGTGATATCCCTCTCACCCAATTTTGCACCCTCTTAAAGCATAAAAAAAGATATTTACACATATTTAGGTAGCGCACTCCTTGGCTTAGGTCAACCAAGGAACCCGCGGACAATCCGGAGGAAAGACAGGCCGTCGTTCCGCACGTCTGATCCTGTTGAGCGTCTCCGCTCCCCCATAATCTGCGCGTAGCCCCCTGCAAAAAGGATTAGACGCTGAATCACGTTCACACTTGTACGCTCGGTAGCTAGGAAGAAGACCATCGTCGTACTCATCGGATACCGTGGCGGCAAGCGAGCGAGCAACGATGACGGCGTCACTAGTTTTATATAAAGTAATGACTAGATTCCCTAGAGCCGTTGTAATTGATCGGCCGTAATGTTTTCAGGTGAGAAGAAATGATCAGTCTGTTAGAGGTCGCTGAACGGGCCCGCTCGGGACGGAAACTGAGCGACAAGGAGTGGGGGCTCGCCCTCTTCAAGAAGCTACAAGAGCTTATCGCGCGCTATGACCTGCAGCAGGCGGGTCCGGAACACTTCTACGAGGTGGAGGACGCGTATGCCGACGCCCTCTTTCAAGCCGCGGTCGACCTCCTCAGTGAATTGGGCGTCTACTGCACCCATACCCACCGGACCATCACCTTCTCCGAAGACGAAGTGCGTGAAGCGTTGCTCGAAAACCCGCTTGAGATCACCATGGGCGCGGGGGGCGACCGACGCGTGTGGCAGACGCGAGCCATCGGGGATCGACGGCCACCCGGCATCAATGTGACGGGGCACGGGCCCTGGTCGGACGCGCTGATCCCCCTGCCCATCATCGTGCGGGAGCTGGTGCGGCACCAGCGGGTCGACCTCATCGAGGGCTTCATGTATGCGCGGATCGATGGGTGGGAGGTCCACACCATGGCGTCACGGGCGTATGCGGCGCGGCGAGCGGTGGCAAAGGTGCGAGAGGGGCTGGCGATGGCGGGGCGGAGTGGGTTGGCGATCGCCTATTATCCCGTGTTGACGGACGGCTTCTCCATGCTGGCACCGTTGGATGACGCGCGGGGATTGCGGCGGAGTGATGGCGGGTTTTTCACGATTCTGCCCGACCTCATGGTGGAAGAGGACCTCATTGGCGCGGCCCAAGTCTATCACGAGCTGGGGTGTTTCGGGCTGAGCGGGGGGTCGGGATCGGGGCCGTGGGGCGGTAGCGTGGAGGGGCGTATGATCGAGTCGACGGTGGGGTGTTTGGCCAATTGGCTGGTGTACCGCGACACCATCATCGGGATAGGCGGGGCGTCTACAGCAGTCGATTTCCTACCAAGAACGGCAGAGCAAGTCCGTCCGCCGAACATTTCGCGTGATGAGAAGGGGATGGAGTGGCGGTCCTTTGCCGTCCAGAAGGCCCTGCGAAAGCACACGAACCAAATTTACTATACCGGGATCTGGGGGTGGAATCGGATTTATTATGATATGACCTCGATGCCGTACTTGTTGCGGGTGGCTTTATCCTCCATACGGAATACGCTACTTGGGCTTCACTTCCGGCTGGGAGCCACGAATCCGCCTACCTATACGAACTGGGTAATCGAGACGTCCGATGCGGCGCTCAAATCCCATCTCGGGCTGGCGGATTTCGTCGAACTCGCGGAACG
>Ga0209427_10001946_pt1 | contig 24090 bp, 25 predicted proteins | sample DeeMarSWOR136_30_FD_187465 | JGI IMG/M metagenome (GOLD analysis project Ga0209427, IMG submission 187465) | Marine sediment microbial communities from White Oak River estuary, North Carolina - WOR-1-36_30 (SPAdes) (version 2) | ecosystem: Environmental > Aquatic > Marine > Intertidal zone >...
AAGAGAGGAACGGTAGGGAATCCAATTTACAATCTTATCCCTCTTCCATTATTGCGGATCTTAAGTATATGAAGAAATAGAATAAGTTGGTTGAAAGTGAATCGAGATTCTAGAGCCCAGCCCAGATGGAGGCATATGCCAATGACTTGAGACAGTTAAAACAAGAGACAGACACATACCATGCAGAAATGGAGAACGTGAATGAAGCATTAAAGAAAATCGGAAGGGAAGCGTACACGACAAAAGTAGACTTACGACGATACTGTTAAGGTCGTATCCACCGGTGCGTTTTGCCAAAGGAGGGGGACTATGAAAAAGTTAGCAAAGATAGCATTGATCGTTCTCGGGATCATTGTGATTTTGATCATAGGGTTTAACATCTTTATCAAGAGCTTTCTAACCAGTGACAGGCTCAAGGCGATCATTCTGCCCCGCGCTGAAGCCGTGACAGGAAGAAAGGTCAATCTGGATGAGATCAATATGTCTCTGTTTAAAGGAATTGTTGCAAAAGGGTTGAGTGTCAAGGAGAGGGATGAAAAGAAGGATTTCATAAAGGCCGGGGAATTTATCCTCTCCTATCAACTCTTACCCCTTCTCAAAAAACAGCTTGTGCTCACCAAGATTGAAATTGCCTCTCCATCCATCTCCATCAAGAGGAACAAGGCGGGAAGATATAATTTCGACGATATCATGGAGAAGCAATCGAAAGAACCCCAGAAACCCTCACCCCCTAAAACCGAGAGCCTTCCTGTCTCCGTCGTCGCGGACAGATTCTCCATTCGAGATGCCCAATTTACATTTGTTGATGAAGGGAAGGCCCTGCCGGATGTCTCCATCGCTTTAAATGCTGAGTTTAGAGGATCCGTAGGAAAGGATGGCACCCCGCAGATGGAGTTCGGTCACATCACGCTGAAAGAGATGAAGATGAGCCTCAAGGATACGATGGTTAAGGTTTCAGGAAAGATTGACATCGACCCCAAAACCGTCAAGGCAAACCTTCAAACGGCGATTGGAGAAGATAATATAGATATCGCTGCAACGGTGAAGGATTATCTGTCGGCACCGGATGCCATTGCAAATATCCATGCAAAAACCCTCGACCTTCAGAAACTCGCGGCCCTCGGCAGCGGGAAAAAAGCTCCTGAAGCGGCTCCCAAAAAAGAAGAGTTCGGTAAAAAAGAGGTGAAAAAACGCAAGAAAGGTGAAAACGACCTGATGAATAAGCTCAAGGTCTCAGGACAGATCAGGGTCGATGTCGCCAAGTATCAGGATTACACCATCAAGGACTTTCGATTGAACTACCAGTATGTAAGGGGCGTCATGAAGATCGACCCTCTGGGACTTCAGTTCTCTGCAAGGGGATCTCTTGTAGCAGACGGCTCTCTCAATGGAACCCTTCAATTTGCAGGGGAAGAAGCTTCTGCCGTTCAAAAGAGTCTTAAGGGAAAACATGTGATGAAACTCGGAAAAGGGACCGTCAAGGAGTCTCCGATTTTTGATGCCATTGCCTTCTTTACCGGGATCTCTGCCTTGAGGAATCCGGCCTTTGATGAGGGTCTGTTTAATTTCGATATACGGGAAGAGAAGATTTACCTAGATGGCTTCATCAACTCAAGCCTCTTTAAAGTCACCCCAAAGGGGGTGATGGACTTTCAGAAAAGGCTGGATATACCGACAGAGCTGAAAATCTCTCCTACACTCTCGAAAACCCTTGGAAAGAGCGTCGATTCAATAAAATTTATGGAGGATGAGCAGGGATGGAAGACCGTACCCCTCAGGATCAAGGGCACCGCAGATAATCCGAAAGTGAGTCTTGACGAAGAAGGCGTGGCCAAACAGCTTACCCCTTTTCTGAAAAGGGGGATAGAGAAGTTGCTGGAGGGCAAAACGCCGGAGGAGCAGAAGGAACCCTCCAAGAAAAAGAAGGGGAAGGATATATTGAAGGACCTTTTCGGGCAATAAAGATCTTCTTAGATCATTAGAATCAGGCCTTTCAAGAGGGCTGTTCGGAGATCGAAATGTAATTAGTAATAAACGGGACAGTCTCTATGTCCCTATTTTCCCAGGTATTGTTGTAGCATCTTATCTGTGATCGTACTGCCGACAAAGTCACCATTGATGATCACCGTGGGGGTTGCTCTCACGCCAAGCTTTCTCCCCAAGGAGATATCTTCCTCTACTCTTTTCCTCCCTTTCCCCATCTCAAGAGCCGTTTGGAAGACCTTCTCATCGTAACCTTTCATTTTTAAAATCTCCTCGATCTTCTGCTTCAGCTCTGCTTTTTCTTTATTGATATAGGCCTGACCTTCGCCCGAGAAGAAGAAGTCATGGACAAACCAGAAGGCCTCCTTTCCCACTTCTTCGGTTGCAGCCGCCATTTCTGAAAGTTCAAATGCTTTCGACTGAGGCTGCAGTGGAAAGTGTTTGAATACATATTTAATATCCTGAGGATTTTTCTCGAGCAGATCCTTCATCTTCTTCCATGACCTCAGACAGAACGGACATTGAAAATTTGAAAATTCAACAACGGTCATCTTCGCACCGGTATTTCCCCTGAAGGGAGACTTCTCAACCTCAAGTTGTGCCATATCGATCTTTCTGGGCTTTGGTTCTCCCGCTTCCCTCCGGGTCACATTCTCTCCCTTGATGAAAATATTCCCGAGAATAACCTTTTCCCCTGTCTCATCTACATAGACGACCACAGGGATTTCCCTATCCGGGGCCAAGAGGACCAATTTCACCGAGTAGAAACCAGCGATAGGGCTTTCCTTCTTCTCAACAAATTTGATCTCTATACCTTTTGGGCCACGCACGTGGGTTCTTAACATTTCAATGGCCACTTTCACAATTTGGTCCTCCTGTGAGTAGACTTGGGATGATAGAAATACGGAAAAAAATACCAGACCCATGATCCCAAAGACAATCTTCTTCGCCATTTTCTTCTGCCTCCCTTTTATTACTGAGTGTTGTAAATGTCGAACCCTACAGACACGTCGGTTCGGTCTCCGTCCGGGCTCCAGCAACGCTTGGCCACCGCTGGCCCGTCCCGATGTCTGTAATACTAAGAGAATTGAGAATATATTTCAATGAAATTAGATGAGCTTTCTCATCTTAGCAGGCTCCAGAAAGCGACCAAACCAAATCCTATGATGATCAAACCCGCAATTCTGTTTAGCCACTGGAGTCCTTGATCACTGAACATCCCCCGCAACAGGCCCGTAAGCCGGCTCAGGATGAGCCACCACAATGCGGAACCGGTGAAAACACCCGAGACCAAGATGGCCGCAGAGAGATAGTGGCTGCCCGAACTTCCAACTCCCAGCCCGGCAAAGACAGCAGCAAAGAAGAGAATGGTCAGGGGACTGGTGAGGGTTAGAAAGAAAGTGGAGAGGTAGGCACTCCAGAGGCTACTGCTTTCAGCGGAGCCTCCTCGCTTGGCAGGCTTGGATACGAACATCCTGACACCTATGGCGCAAAGCAAAACGCCGCCGATCAGGCGAATCCCGGTCTGCTGACCGATGAGAAAATTGGAAAGAAAGGTTAGCCCGAAACCGGCAATGGCTCCATACCATGCATCAGCAGTGGCCGCTCCCAGGCCCGAGAGAAACCCGATGAGTCGACCTTGGTTCAGGGTTCGCCGGATGCATAATATGCCAATGGGTCCCACCGGTACGGCGACGGATAGCCCGATGATCAACCCTTTCATAAAAAAATAGATCTCTCGCATCAGCCTTCTTTATCCGTGGATCATCAGGACGATTTCATCAGCCGGGCAATGAAGAACCCATCCATCTCTGCTCTGGGAGGATAGGTTTTGAAATATCCTCTATCCATAAAAGGGCGACTTGTCTCCGGAAGGATGGGTTCGATCTGATCCAATCGAAACTCCGGACATTTATCCAAAAACCTTTTCACGACATCCTCATTCTCCTCATGAAAGACGGTGCAGGTGCTGTAAACGAGAAGGCCTCTTTTTTTTACATACTTTGAAACATTGCTCAAGACCGAAGATTGAAGCTGACTCAATCTTCCTAAATCTTCTTCTGCCCTCCTCCATTTCAAATCCGGATTCCTCCTGAGCGTTCCGAAACCTGAACAAGGGACATCGGCCAGTACTCGATCAAACTTGGCTTCCTTTGGAATGGGCAGAGCAAGGGCCGCGTCTCCTTTTAAGGGTTTCACCATCTTAATCCCCAATCTCACGCAACCCTTTTGGATGAGGGCCAGTTTCTCTCTACTGAGGTCCAGGGCATAGATCTCCCCTTCGTTCTTCATCCTTTGCGCCATATGGGTCGTTTTTCCTCCAGGTGCCGCACACGCATCGAGGATTTTTTCCCCGGGTTTCGGATCCAGGATGGAGGTGACCAGCTGCGAGGCTTCGTCCTGAATGGCATAAAGGCCTTCTTTTAAAAATGGAAGTTCTGAAATAGGTGGAGGATCTTTCAACAAAATTCCTTCTTCAGAGAAAGAACACGCCGAGGGATTCAATCCCTTCTTCTTCAACTGTTCGATCAAGTTCTCCCGATCGGTCTTCAGGGTATTGGTTCGAAGGACCAAAGGTGGGATTTGATTGTTGAACGCACAGATCTTAAAGGTCTCCTCCAGGCCCACCTCCTGCACCCATCGGCGAACGAACCAGAGGGGGTGGGATTGGATGACGGAAATATGGAGGATAGGATCTCTATCCACATCTGGATAAGGAATGCCCTCTTTTTCTCGAATGGCGGAGCGAAGAATGGCGTTTACAAAACCTCCTCCCCCGCTTCCACGGACCTTTTTCGCCAATTCCACTGATTCATTTACGGCTGCCGCGGGAGGCGTTTTGGTTAAGAGAAAGATTTGGTAGAGGCCGAGGCGCAGGATATTTAAGATGTCTAATTCAATCTTTTCAAAAGAGACTTTGGAAAAATATCGGATCGTCCAGTCAAGTTTCGCCCTCCACCGAACGACGCCGTAGGTTAATTCGGTAAGAAAAGCTCGATCAAGGGGGGTGAAGTATCGGTATCGTTTGAAAGCGTCGTTGAGGAGATCATCGGGATGGCGATTGGTCTTTTCAATCCAGTTGAGGATCTCGAGGCTGGTCGCCCTTGGACTCTTTTTTCTCAAAACTTTTCCATCCTCGCCATCTCCTCAAGCCTAGCGATCCGTTCCTCAATAGGTGGGTGAGTGCTAAAAAGCAAAAGGACGCCTCTCCCTCTTAACGGGTTCACAATGAACATATGGGCTGTTGGGACTGAAGAAAGTCTATGATGGCGCTTCTCACCTTCTGAATATCGACTTTCGTATTGATACAAGGACCATTGGGCCGCTCATTCAGGACTCCGATCACAGGAATCGGATAACTGTCCTGAATGCCACTCGTCAAGTCGAGCTCGCAAGCGACTGCCACAATCGCTTCAGGTTTATTCTCCACAATGATTCTTCGGGCCAGTGTCCCCCCGGTGGCTACAGCGATCTTCACGCGATATTCATCCGCAAGTTCAATCAGATCCTTAATCTCGCATTTTCCGCACCCCTTACAGTTTTTAACATTTGCTGTGATTTTGATCTGACAATCAAAATTTTGGATACAGTGCGGAAGGAGGAGCAAGAGCCGATTGGGTCGCGGTCTGTGGGTATTCGACCGGACAAGATGGTTATTCAGTTCAATGAAGGATTGCTGAACCTTCTCTTTCGATACCCCGACCAGCCTCCCCATCAAGATCATGAAAGGAAATAGGATCTTTGCCACGATTCCCCTCAATTTATGGGAGAGGAAGATATCTTTTCGCCGCAGGATCGTAAAGACGAGAAGCAATCCCCCAGACAACATGAGAAAGACCAGAACCCCTAGGGCTGCAGTGAAGAGGAGTGGAAGGGAGGGGTGAATGTTCTTCAACCCCACCATGGGAACGTACCAGAGAAGCAAAATAAGGAAAAAGAGAATCAGACACGTGAAGACCAAGAGTCCGATGAAGATTCTCTTTTTAGGCTGATGATCCAAAATTACCTCTGTATCGAATTCGGATTTCGGAATCCGAAATGTAGAGTTTTAATTCTGCATTCTGAACTCCGTACTCCGCATTATTTAGCGAAAGACTGTCCCCGCAGGGATGGAGTGCCCAGCAAGAAAATCCCGGACGCTCATCCTTCTCTTCCCCTCCAGCTGGACTTCTTTGATGAGAAAGGAATCCTTTCCAGTCTCTACTTCAATAAAATCCGAGCCCACCCAAACGACAGTCCCCGCTTTTCCTCCGGGCCTTCCTTCCCTTACTCCTCCATTGTAGATTTTTAATAGACGGCCATCCCATGTTGTGAAGGCTCCTGGCCATGGATTGAAAGCACGGACTTGGAGATCAATCTCCTTTGCCTCCTTCCTCCAATCGACACGGCCATCCTCCTTTTTAAGGGGAGGAGCGTAGCTGGCCTTCGAATGGTCCTGGGGGATAGGATGAATGTCCCCTCGCTTCATCCCCTCTACCGTTTCCGTTAATAATGGAGCTCCCAACAAGGCCAATCGGTCATGAAGCGTCTCGGCGGTCTCTTCAGCATCAATCAGAGTCTCTCTTTGCAAAAGGATGGCCCCGGTGTCCATGCCTTCGTCCATTAACATTGTCGTCACTCCCGTTACTTTTTCCCCTCCAAGGATCGCCCAGACAACGGGAGCCGCACCCCTGTATTTGGGCAATAGGGAGGCATGGACATTAACCGCTCCGTATGCGGGTATCTCCAAGATAGGCTTCGGCAGAATTTGACCATACGCCGCGACCACAATGAGTTCAGGCCGGAGAGCCTTAAGGCTTTCCTGGAAGGCTCTTTCTCGAACTTTTTCGGGCTGGAGAGGGATGATTCCATCTTGTAGAGCGAGTTCTTTGACCGGGGATGGAATGACCTTCCGCCCTCTTCCCTTCTCCCGATCTGGCTGAGTGACCACCGCAATCACCTCATCGGGCCCTTCAAGCAGACTTTTCAGAATAGGAATAGCAAAGGATGGTGTTCCAAAGAAGACGATTTTCCATGAGGAAGTACTCAAAGCCCCTCTTCCTTCCGTCTTTCCTTCTTCACTTTGTTACGATAGATCTCCCTTTTCAGACGACTGACACGGTCCAGAATAAGAAGACCGTTGGTGTGGTCGATTTCATGTTGCAGGGCAAAGGCCAAGATGCCCTCTCCGGCCACCTCCATCTCCTCCCCCTCCGGGGACATTCCTCTGACCCGTACCCTCTCCTTTCTCCTCACCTTCTCCAAACAATCCGGGACACTCAAACATCCTTCTTCATGATCGATCTCCCCTTCTTCAGAGGTGATCTCCGGGTTGATCATCGCAAAGAAACTCTGCTTAGGATCGATGGGGCTGACATCCAAGACGATGATCCTTCGAGGGACTCCAACCTGACAGGCAGCCAAACCGATCCCGTTCGCCTCATACATGGTCTCCGCCATATTATGAATCAACTTTTTGACCTCTTCATCGATCCGGTCTACCTCCTTCGACCGCTTCTTCAAGACGGGATGAGGATACTTCAGAATTTCTAAGACAGCCATCTTCTTTATCTCCTTAGTTTTCCTTTTAAATAGAATAACATAAAAAGGGAGACGATGGGAGACATCATGGAGAGCTAAAAGTTAAGAGTTATGAGTTATAGATTATTGACCAAGTTCAAATTGCAGATTCTAGATTTAAGATTCAAGGTTCTTTCAATCCTTGCCTGCCGGCCCCGGTCCCAACCGAGGGCGGGGCAGGTACGTGTTATCTGCGATCTGAAATCTGCAATTTCTTATTGGTAGCCTGCTTACGGTCCCGAGTGAATATCTCCACGAGGATCAAACCGATACCAATGGTGATGGCTGAATCCGCAATATTGAAGGCAGGCCAGTGGAAACGGGAAATATGGAAATCGAAGAAATCGATCACTTCTCCGATTCGGAAGCGATCGATCAGGTTTCCCACGGCCCCACCCAGAACCATCGCGAATGCAAGGGCAAGGATGTCCTCACCCTCCCTCACCTTGAAGAACAGAAAGAGGATGATTCCTATGGCAATCAAGGAGACCAACACAAAAAGAGAGGAACCGATCCCCAACTTTTCTCCGCCCAAAATTCCAAAAGCTCCCCCAGGATTCCTCACGTGAGTAAGATTGAAAAATCCCTTCACCACCGGCACGCTGTGATGAAGGGGCAATCTCTTCTGGATGGAATATTTGGTCCATTGATCAACAGATAGAATCCAAAGAAAGAGAAATAAAAGAATCCAGTATTTCTTTTTCATCTCTACAGACAAGCCCCGAGAATAGGGCTTTGCTCTATGCGCTATGCGCTTAGCGCTTGCGATTGGAGTGCCTGCACACACCTCTGACAGATCGTCTGATGTTGTGAATGGCGGCCAACACTGGCGTCATAGTTCCAACATCGCTCGCACTTCCTCCCGTCCGCACGGAGGACGTCGACCTTCGTCTCTCTCTCATCCTTCGTCCCGTGGAGGGTGACGGAGGATACAATGAAGATTGACTTCAATTCTTCCTGGTAGGGCTGGAGAACCTGATAGACCTTTTCAGGAAGATAGAGATGGACCTGGGCATCCAACGAGAGCCCAATTTTCCTCTCCTTTCGAGCTTCCTCCAGAGCTTTGGTGACAACCGAACGGATTTCCCAAATCTTCTCCCATCGGTCGTTCAGTGCTTCATCCAAATATTCCCTGCACACCTCAGGAAAGACCGTTAGATGGACGCTCTCCTTCTTCCCCGGCTCAGGAGGAATGGATTTCCAAACCTCCTCTGCCGTGAAGGGAAGGATAGGAGCCATCAGGCCAGCCAGTGATTTCAAAATCTCATAGAGAGCGGTCTGGGCTGACCTCCGGCCTACAGACCGGGCTGGATACGTATAAAGCCGATCTTTCAAGATATCAAAATAAACAGCGCTCATCTCGACGGCACAGAAATTCTGGACACTGTGGTAAACGATGTGGAACTCAAAACGTTCATAGGCTTCCCGAACCCGGGAGGTGAGTTTCTGGAGCTGATGAAGGGCCCATCGGTCAATGTCATAGAGTTCGCCATAGGGAACTCGATCTTTCGCCGGATCGAAATCATAGAGATTTCCTAAGAGGAAACGATAAGTATTTCGAATCCTGAAGTACGCATCAGCCAATCGTTTCAGGATTTCATTGGAAATCTTAATATCGTCCTTATAATCCTCAGCCGCCACCCAGAGCCTTAGGACATCTGCTCCCAATTTGCTGATCACCTCATCTGGGGCGATGACATTTCCAGCCGACTTCGACATCTTCTTGCCCTCTCCATCCACAACAAATCCATGAGTGAGGACCGAAAGATAGGGTGCATGCCCCCTTGTCCCAACGGAGGTCAACAGGGAACTGTGGAACCATCCCCGGTGCTGGTCACTCCCTTCCAGGTAGAGGCTCGCCGGGAATTCGAGGTCTTCTCGTTTTTCCAGGACGGCTGCATAGGAGACCCCTGAATCGAACCAGACATCCAGAATATCCATCTCCTTCGTGAACTTTTCCCCTCCACATTCAGCACACTGGGTGCCTTTCGGAAGAAGATGCTCGGGATCTTCGGCAAACCAAACATCTGCTCCCTTTTCTTCGAATAGACGCACGATGTAATCAATCATCTCCTGAATGACCAAGGGCTGCCGGCAGGCCGAACAGTAAAACACGGTAATAGGGATCCCCCATGCCCTCTGTCTGGAAACACACCAATCAGGTCGGTTCTCAATCATCCCGTAGATTCGATCTCTACCCCATGGGGGAATCCAGGTCACCTCGTTGATCGATTTAAGAGCATTCTTCCTCAACCCATTCTTTTCCATTGAGATAAACCACTGCTCAGTTGCCCGAAAGATGATCGGGTCATTGGTCCTCCAACAATGGGGGTAGGAATGGACCATCATCTCTTCCTTCAGGAGGGCTCCCACCTCTTTTAACTTTTTGTTCACCGCACCATTGGCATCAAAGACGAATTCGCCAGCAAAGAAGGGGACATCTTGGGTAAATCGGCCATCATCGTCTACCGGGCTATAAATCTCCAATCCGTACTCGACCCCACTTTCGTAGTCCTCCTGACCATGACCGGGAGCAGTGTGCACACACCCCGTTCCAACATCTAATGTCACATACCGCGCAAGGATGAGGACCGAATCTCGGTCGATGAAGGGATGCTGACATTTGAGGCCTTCTAGTTTTGTACCCGGAAATTTTTCTAAAACCTGATATTTCTGGATGCCAAATTTATCCATGACGCTTTCCAAGAGGCCTTCTGCCAGGATGTAGACCTCTCCTCCCACATCAACGGCCACATAGGTGAAATCTGGATGGAGGGCAATGGCTAAATTGGCTGGGATCGTCCAAGGTGTGGTGGTCCAAATGATGACAAAAATGGGTTTTCCTTCCAAACTTGGGAGGACATCCGCTATGTCAGAGACCATCTTAAATTTGACATAGATCGAGGGAGATCGATGGTCCTCATATCTCACCTCAGCCTCAGCCAACGCAGTCTTACACGTGGGGCACCAATGGACCGGTTTCTTTCCCTTGTAAACGGAGCCATCCAAAAGAAACTTTCCAAATTGTTTCACGATCGTGGCCTGGTAATCAAAACTCATGGTCAGATAGGGCCTCTCCCAGTCACCAAAAACGCCAAGCCGTTTGAATTCTTCCCTCTGAATCTCAACAAATTGATTTGCGTAATCCCTGCATTGTTTCCGGATCTCGACGGTCGAGAGCTTCCCTTTCTTTGCACCAAGGCTCTTCTCAACCTCATGCTCCACAGGCAGCCCGTGGCAGTCCCACCCCGGGACATATTGACTATCGAATCCGGACATGAATTTCGACTTCACGATGAAGTCTTTCAAAATTTTGTTCAGGGCCGTCCCAATGTGAATATGCCCATTGGCATAAGGCGGGCCATCGTGAAGAATGTACTTCGCCCTTCCCTTGGCCTGGCGACTTAACTGGTGGTAAATCCTTCCCTCCTCCCAGATCTTTAGGATCTCAGGTTCCCTCTTTGCTAGGTTGGCCTTCATGGGGAAGTCGGTCTTGGGGAGATTCAGCGTAGAACGATAATCCATTGCCTTTCCCTTCCGCGAAGCATCGGTGCCAGAAATGACTCTTTCGATTGAATTATATTTGAAAATCCTTTATTTTTAGAGATATTCAAATAACACAAAAACAGCCACTTATCAAGCCTTTAAATGGCTCGGAGGCTTCTATGAAAGCGAACAAAAAGGAGATTCAGACAATTCAATCCTCCAAAAAAGAAAGGAGCTCCGCTTTAGAAGGAATCCCGGAAGGTCTCCCTGCCCTTTCTCTGGCCTATCGATTGACAAAAGAGGCCTCCCGTTTGGGCTTCGACTGGCCGGACCTGAAACAGGTCTTGACAAAACTGGATGAAGAATTGGAAGAATTCAGAGAGGCCCTCTCTTGTCAAAATCGAAAGAGGATTCGCGAAGAATTGGGGGACCTCCTGTTCGTCCTGGTGAACATTGCCCGATTCTTAAGAATCAACCCTGAGGAGGCATTACGAAAAACGGCTGTGAAATTTACCTCGCGATTCCGTTATATCGAGACAGCCCTTCGCAAAAAAAGAAAAACCTTCGGTCACTCCAACCTGATTGAAATGGATCGGTTATGGGAAGAAGCCAAGAAGAACAATAAGTGAACTTCGGATTGGGCATTGCGCAATCAAAATTAACAATTCCTAAATACGGAATTTGCCATTAGAAAAGTTTTTACATGACAAATTCAGCCACATTGAGGTTGTATTCGTTTGGGTCAAGGGTCTTCACGATCGTCCACTTGAAGTCCCTCGTTCCCTCGTCCACCTCTTTGAGGTCTATGACGTCCCCCTTCCGATATTCCCCGTCGCTATAATAGAGAAGGCAGATCTTTGGCCGATCGATCAGATCCGTATCCTCGGAAGTCTGAATGACAATTCCCATCTCATTGGTGTTGAGTAAGACGAGGGTCCCCAGAGGAAAGATCCCAAGCATATTGACGAAAATCTTGACCAAAGCAGGATCGAAGTCCTTTCCGCTCCGCTCCAGCATGAACCCCAAGATTTTTTCCGAAACAAAAGGAAATCGATTATACACTCTGGGTCTCACCAAGGCATCGTAAAAATCGGCAAGGGCAATAATCTTTCCGAAGAGGGAAACCTTCTTCTTCCGGGTCAGTCTCGGGTACCCGGTCAAATCATACCTCAGGTGATGTTCGAAGGTCCCGTCGATCATCCGGGTGGAGAGTTCTCCCCATTCCTTCATCTGCATGATGATTTCTGTCCCGATGATCGAATGGGCTCTCATCACATCCCATTCCTCCGCTGTTAATTTTCCTGTCTTGTTGAGAATCTCCTTAGGAATCCGGGTCTTCCCAATATCGTGAAAGAGGCCTGCCATTCCCAGATGGGAAAGGTGCTTTTTAGGGATCCCAGCCCGCTGGCCCAAAGCGATCGCATAGATGGCCACATTGACGGAGTGGTTGAAGGTGTAATCATCATAATTCTTAATGTTGGCCAATCCCAGAAGGGTCGATTCATCTTGGATGATGGCATTGACGGCGTTCTGCATGAGACGCTTGGCTTTTCGAACATTGAGCATCTTTTGGCCCTTCACGCCTTCCATCACCTCTTTGACGAGATTGATGGTCTTAAAGTAGACCTCTTTCGAATATCGTTTCTGATCTTCGGAATCGACATAGATCTCCTCGTCCCGGAATGACTCTAATTTGCCAGCGCTGATGGTGCGAATCCCGCGAGCTTCCAACTGTTTCTTGAGGTAGAGATAATTGCTCTCTACATTTTCTTCCAGTCCAGAGAGGAGGTAAATAAGATCTTTGAGAGGCTCTCCCTCCAACACTTCAGTAAACTCCAGTTCCCCAATCCACCGCTTTCTCATCTCCTGGAGAAAAGCTCTCAGGAGAGCATACCTGTCAGCCTTCATCTGGATTCGGAGATTGTTAAAAAAGAAATTATCCCGAACGATCTTGATGAGGAGTTGCTTCTCTGATTTGAGGATTTTGTTGATGATTTGGAGACAATCTTGAGTGAGTCGATCGATGACAAAGTTTTTCCGGTCGTAAATGGTCGATCCCTTAAACAGGCGATAGAACCGGATGATAAACTCTATCCCCATCTGGGTAGGGAAATGGTCGTCGTCGGAGGGGATCCTGTCATCCTTTGGTAATTCTGGTTTCCCGGCCACGCCTCTCTTCTCTTCCATTGGATCGCTAGCTCCTTAAAGACCCTGGCTTCTTATCGCCTGCAGGCAAGCATTTCGAATGGATTCGTCCTTTGAATTCCTACCAGCCTCCAGAACGGCCTTCGCTTCGGGAGTTCCAATCATCGCAAGGGCATTGGCAGCACCAATGCGCATCTCGTCCATTTTGCCCCGACCGAAAAAGCTCTTTCGTTCCAATAGTTCCTCGAGAACCGGTGTCACTTCATTCGAGCCCACCATCCCGATTGCATCGAAGAAAGCTTTGATTTCGGTGGGATCCTTTTTAGGAAACTCCTTTGACTGGACGATCTCCAGGAGCGAGGCGAGACCTGTTGTCTTCCCTACTTTCCCCAGATTGATAGCAGCCATCGCCCGGATTCGAATATCTGCGTCGGTCAGAGCCCGGATCAGCACTCCAACCGCTTTGGAACCCCCAATCAGCCCGAAGGCCTGGATGGCTTCTCTTCTCACCCGAGTTTCCCCATGATTGAACGCTTTTTGCAAGTAAGGGAAAGCTTGTTCCTTTCCAATCCTCCCTAAGATATAGACGATATTCCGCACCAGAAACCATCGCCGATCATCAATAAAGGGGGTGATCAATTCGATCGCGTTCTTTCCGATTTCTGCAAGGGCATCGCAGACCACCCTCCTCGTTTTCGAATTCTTGAGTTCCCCCAATAATTTGATCAGAGGCTGGATGGAGTTTCGCTGAAGAAGGACGAGATAACCACTGACGTCTTCCAATCGGATTCCCTCTTCCTTCTCCAGGATCTTCCCGATCAGTTCAATCCGTTGGGCCTCACCAGCCCCCACGATGAACTTCTGGACCATCTCTCTCTGCCAATCCTTCAGGGCATAGGTCTTGAGGGTGATGTAGAATCGTTTCAATAAGTCACTCGCTTTCTGAAATTCCCCAAGGACCAAAAGGGCATCGAGTATCTTATTGAAATAACTGATGGCACTCTTATAAGGCTCAGATTCCTTCTCCAAAGCCAATATCTCGAAAAGGATGTCCGTTACATTGAAAACAGCAGTCGAATGGGTCTCTCCCTCGACCTCCTTTCTTAGACCCTCCATCTCTTCAGGGGCGATAAAGTAAACGCTCCGATTCGACACAAATGGGAGGGGCTCCTCCACGGTTTTCAAGAGCATCTTATCCAAATCGAGCCCTTCTTCCATGTCCTCCTCGAAAACGTCCACCTGGACATGATGGGCAGGAGGTGTGAACACCAATTTCTTTCTGAATTGGTCGACATCCTCTGGGATGGGTATCGGGTTTTCCTCCAAGAACTCATCGGTCGCCAGATAACTGATGTGAGCAAAATCCTTCTCCCAGATGAGCGTGACGAGGTCATCCTCCAATTGATTAATATTGTCACTCCGTTTAATGACATCGAGCAACCCGTCGATTTCCCATTCCTCCAACCCTTTCATGAATCGGAGTTCTCTTAACCCATCTTTATAAAGGAGAAACGCCAAACTCGCCTTCACATCCCTGTTTTCGTACACGACCTTACCCTTGAAAGAGAATTCATATTCTCCAATCTGGAGAGTGAAAGAATTATGCTTATTTAGGAAAAATTGGAATTTCTTGAAGAGCTGGTCTCGGAAACCTCTGAGGGTAGGATTATCAGGTGGATAAAACCGGAAGGCCTTAATTGCCTTAATAAAGGAGTTGTTTAAATCTCTCGCAAGAAGAAGTTCTTCATCAGCTTCTACTCCCTCAACTGGTGGAACCTCCCCGCTAATATCGAGGACCCTCTTCTCTCCTGATACCTCTTCGTTCATACGCTGCTTTCTTGTAACTTTTTGATATATTTTTATTTTTACGGATTCAACACAACTTGTCAATATATTTTTTCCGTTTTCATTGCAGCCTTTTCCCCCATTTTGGATTGGGCCCGGCCTTCCTGAGAGCTAGACCCGGGGGACGGAAGTTCATCTCTTGAACAATTGTTGAGGAGGTGATATTAGATAAAGTCTAGAGTTCTTTGTTTAAGGGTAGAGGTAAAGATGCCAGTTTCGTTGATGGGTTACGTTGTCGGCGTTTAAAGCCTAACGCACCGTGAGTCATTAGCGAGAAAATGATGGGACCTACATCTTCAAATCCTACAAAAGGTACCCTATACATCGTTTCCACTCCTATTGGGAATATGGAGGACATCACCTTAAGGGCCCTCCGTGTCTTAAGAGAGGTGGACCTGATTGCCGCAGAAGACACCCGACGTACTGGCCTCCTGCTCAAGCACTATGGCGTGCAGACGCCACTCACCAGTTACTTTGAGGGGAATGAATTCAAGAAAAGGGAATTTATCCTTTCCAGATTGAAGGAGGGGAAAAAGGCTGCCCTTGTCTCAGACGCCGGAACACCCGGCATTTCAGACCCAGGGTTTCGTTTGGTCCAATTAGCCATCGAAAATGAAATCCCTATTGTACCTATTCCGGGCCCTTCGGCAGTCATCACGGCCCTCAGCGTCTCCGGACTTCCCACGGATGCTTTTCTTTTCAAAGGCTTTCTTCCCCATAAATCGAAAAAGAGGAGAGACCTCTTAAAAGAATTGGAACACGTCAGAGAAACGCTCATCTTTTATGAATCTCCCCATCGCCTCACGGAAACCTTAAAGGATATCTGCGACATCCTTGGGAACCGTGATGTGGTTCTTACCCGGGAATTAACAAAGGTCTTTGAGGAGGTGCTCAGAGGAAAGGCGAGTGAAATCCAGAACTGGATCGGCGACAGGAAATTAAAAGGAGAGATCACTCTCGTGGTCTCAGGAAAAACAAGAAAATTAAAAAGCTCCGCCTAACGCCAAAAATGAGGTGTAAAGATCACCAGGACCGTGAAGATTTCTAAACGGCCCGCCATCATCAAAAAAGAGAGTATCCATTTGGCCAGAATAGGAATATGCGAGTAATTATCAATGGGGCCGACCGCACCTATTCCGGGGCCTACATTTCCAAGGGTGGCAGCAACAGCGCCAATGGAGGTATCAATATCCAATCCAAGCCCGGCCATGGTCAGAACGCCAAAGAAGAAGATCAGGATGTAAAGGGCGATAAAGACCACAACATTCGATACGATATTCTCCGGGACAGGCTTGTCCGCTATTTTAACGGGGAAAATGCCGTGGGGATGAAATAATTTTCTCAATTCAGATCCCATCTCCTTAAAAAGCACCAGAACTCGAACATTTTTGATGCCTCCTCCTGTTGAACTGGTGCACCCACCGATAAACATGAGGGCCAATAAGATAATCTGAGTCACAAAAGGCCACTGTTCATAATCATGGGTCACAAAGCCGGTCGTCGTCACGATGGATATGGTTTGGAAGAGGGAGCTTCGGAAGAATTCCTCAGAAAAATTCTCCCCGCCTATCCATCGTGCTGCCATGATCAACCCCAGGGCAATGCAAATAATCATTCCAAAAAAACGGAACTCTGAATTCTTAACGTAGTGGCCTAACTTTCCCTTCAAGGCCCAATAATGGAGAGAAAAATTAACCCCTGCGATAAACATGAAAATGGTGATGACATAATGAACATAAGCGGTTGAGTAAGCAGCAATACTTGCATTTCTGGGTGAAAATCCTCCTGTGGCCATTGTCCCAAAGGCCGTACAAAGGGATTCAAAGAAAGAGAGACCCCCCAGCACAAGGAGGATGATCTCGGCAACGGTAAACGCCAGATAGACCATCCAGAGAATCTTGGCGGTTTCACTGATGCGAGGAGAAATCTTATCTTTGATGGGTCCCGGAACTTCTGCCTTAAATAGTTGCATCCCCCCAACGCCTAAGTAAGGGAGAATGGCTACCGCTAATGCGATCACTCCCATCCCCCCCAACCATTGCGTCATGTCTCGCCAGAGGAGTAGACTTTTGGGAAGAGCTTCAATGTTCGTTAGGATAGAAGCCCCTGTTGTGGTGAACCCTGACATGGTTTCAAAAAAAGCATCGGTAAAAGAAGGGATGAATCCTGAGACCATGAAGGGGATAGAACCAAGCAAGGATAGAGTAACCCAACTTAATGTCACTGTCAGAAACCCTTCTCGAATCGTGAGTTCGGATGGCCTTTTAATAAAGGCTCGGAGAATCAGACTCAGGAGTAACATTCCCATTATCTGAGAGGCGAAGATGAGGTGAAGCCCATCTCGGTAGTGAAATGAGAAAATGAAAGGAAGGATAAAGCATCCACTGAGGATTAACCACAGTCCTGATAAGGTGAAGGCGATATTGGAAAACTTCAATAAGAGTCCTCTATATCATGAAAATCTTTTCTCAATAGAAGAAATTGCTTTGGGTAAGGCAAAAACGATCACTTTATCCCCGGCTTCGATCGTGCTGTTTCCAATGGGCACAAAAACCTCATCTCCTCGGACAACGGCTGCGACGAGCGACCCTTCTGGTAATCCCAGTTTCTTCAAAGGTTTTCCAGTTATTTTGTTGGCCTTCCTGACATTAAACTCAATGGCCTCTGCTTCGATCCCGTGAAATGTTGCAACGGAAAGAATCTCTCCTCTCCTGAGAAAACGTAGAATGGCATTGGCTGTTGAAATTCGGACATTGACCGTAGAATCAATTCCAATGACAGACATCAGAGGAAGGTAATGGACACGATTCACCAAAGCAATGGTCTTTTGAATTTTTAAATGTTTCGCCAGCAGGCAGGAGATGATGTTCGTCTCATCATCGGAGGTGACGGCCACAAAGGCATCCATGTTCAGGATTCCTTCTCTGGCCAAGCCATCGATCTCTGTCCCATCCGCTTGGAAGACCTCTGTCCTTTTGAGTTGGGATGCAATTTTGATCGATTTTTCCCGGTTCGATTCAATGAGAGTGACATCGATCTTATCCTCTAACTTGCTGGCCAATCCTCTACCAACTTTCCCTCCACCTAAAATCATAATCTTGTCGAGCTTCTGGTCTTCTTTACCCGTAAGCGAAAGCACTTGAGGTAAAGTCTCTCTCTTGGTCACTACAAAGATCTGGTCATTCTTGTTAAAGTAATCGTCACCCGTGGGAACGATTGTTTTTTCGCCCTTCAAGATTGCTGCGATCCGAAAATTTTTTCTCTGTTCTTCATCTCCAATCTCTTTTAATTGCTGACCAAGATTTGGACAATTGGCGTCAAGTTTCAATCCCACCACTAGAATCTTGCCATTTTCGAATTCAATGATTTCAGAAGCGGAGGCTCGCATCAGAAGCCGGGTGATCTCTTCGATGACCTCTTCCTCAGGATGGATGAAGAGGTCGATTCCCACATCCTCAGCTTTAAGAATGGACGATTCAGCATAGTAATCGGGATTTCTTACTCGAGCTATTTTTCGTTTTACACCCATTTTAGAGGCGATCATACAGGCTAAAATATTGATCTCATCTATTCCTGAGGCTGCGATCAGCATATCTGCAGATGCCAAACCTGCTTCTTTTAACACACTTTGACTTGAGGCATCGCCTTGGATTACAGAAACATCCAAGGACTCCTGGGCCTTGGCACATTTCTCGGGATCGACATCGATCAGGACTAAGTCATGTTTCTCGTAGGAGAGCCTCTGAGCCAAAAAAAATCCAACCTCCCCAGCCCCAATAATGACAATCTTCATCTGTCCCCTACCCTAAAGACTGAATAGAAAAACTACGACAATAATAACCTAATTATTTTATTTTTTGAATATCTTCTTCTTTGCCGATCGCAACCAGGATATCACTATCCTTGATCAAAAAATCGGCACGAGGAACCATCGTGATTCGATCTGGAAGCAACTCCTTCGCTGCAATTACCTCAATGTGATATTTGCTCCTTAGACGAAGTTCCCCAATTGTCTTCCCGATAAAACTTCGCGGAGGTGCTATTTCACAGATGGTATAATCTTCAGAAAGAGGGATATAGTCAAGAACATTTGGAGAGATGATACTTTTGGCGACTTTGTCCGCCATCTCTCTCTCCGGAATGATGACCTCTGTGGCTCCGACTTTTTCCAGAACCCGCTTATGATCTTCATTGGGAGCTTTCACAATAATATTTTTAACCTTCATTTCCTTGAGATGAAGGGTCGTAAGTGTGCTGGCAGCCAGATCCTCACCAAAAGAGATGATGACCAGATCGTCCTCCTGAATTCCAACGGATTCCATCACTTCTTTGTCTGTGCCGTCGGCAAGAACGGCCTTGGTAGAGAAATCTTTGATCTTCTGGATCACGTCCTTATTCTTATCAACGGCAATGACCTCTATCCCATTCTCATAGAGGTCTTTTGCAATATTGAATCCAAAAATTCCCAACCCAATGACTACCACACGTTTCATCACATCTCCTCCCTTTCACCTACAACAGGTATTCTCCTTCTGCCTTATGTCCTCTGAATTCTCTTTTATCCCACCATGACTCCTTCTTCGGCGAAGGTAATCCCTTCCTTCGGGGTCCTCCTTGAAAGAGAAAAGGCAAGGGTTAAAGGCCCTACCCTCCCTGCAAACATCATTAGTATGATAGCTACCTTTTGAATATCGTTCAATTTCGAAGTAACTCCCATGGACAATCCCACCGTCCCAAACGCCGAGACAGCTTCGAAAAGATATTCCACAAAGAACTGACGACTTTCTCCCGGCAGGAGACTTCCCTCTGCCGTGATGAGTAGAATCGATGTGATAATCGAGACTGAGAGGGCTGAAGCAAAGATGATGGAGATGGTCCGACCGATGACCTCTCTGGGGATGGTCCGGTTGAAAAGATTGACCTCTAAGTTCCCTTTCATCCGGCTCCAGATCATCAGAAAAAGGATAGCAGCACTGGTTGTTTTCACTCCGCCACCCGTGGAGCCAGGAGAGGCTCCGATCGACATGAAGATAATCAACAAGAGAATGGTGGCATTGGTCAAAAGCCCGATATCCACAGTATTAAATCCACACGTCCTAGGAGTGACAGACTGGAAAAAAGAGGCCAGGATCTTATTTTGAAGGGGAACATCCTTGAGCATACTGTCTCTCTCAAAGATATAGAACAGAAAGGCACCCGAAAGAATCAGGATGCCTGTGGTGATCATGACCATCCGTGTATGCACAGAAAGCTTCTTTTGAACTCCTTTTAATTTCTCAAAGATTTCATATTGGACGATGAAACCGATGCCTCCAACGACGAGTAGGCCCATGATGGTCAGATTAACGAGAAAGTCCCCCTGGTAAGTCGTGAAGCTGTCTGAAAAAAGAGAAAAGCCAGCATTATTGAACGCAGATATGGCATGGTAAATGGCCTGGTAGAATGCCGTGCCCAAAGAAAAATCCTGAGAAAAACGTATAAACAGAAAGAGCACTCCAAAGGATTCGAAGACAAAGGTAAACCAAAGAATCGACTTGGCGATGGCTATGAAATCCTTTCGAGGGGTATGAAGAAACGTTGACTGAACAATCTCTCTTCCCTTATATGAAATTCCTCGGCCCATCAGGACAAAAAAAACGGTAGAAAAAGTAATAATCCCTAGCCCTCCAATCTGAATGAGGAGCAGCGTAACGACCTGACCTACAGTGGAGAGATCTTTTCCTGTATCCACAACGATCAGGCCTGTCACGCAGACCGAGGAGGCGGAGGTAAAAAGCGCATCGATAAAACAGAGAGGAGTTTTGGCGGCCGACATAGGGATACGGAGCAGGATCGCACCTGAGAGAATGACCGCCATGAAACTGAGAACAAAGATCCTCGAGGGTGAGAGGTGTCTTGAAAAGAATGTTTTAATTGTTATACGAATTTTCATCAGCGATGAGGCTTCGATCCGAATATTAGGATGGACTTTACTTAAAAATGGCCCCCTTGTCAACTGGTGTTCATGTGGATCTTATGAGAGCTCCCACCTTCTAATCGTGAGAGGGAGTCAATGTGGGAACAGCGTGATGGCAAAAATACTTGACTACTTAATAACAGCCTTGCTATATTGCATTCGATCTCTTCTAAAAACTCTTTCAAAAGATCAACCCACATTTTTTAAACCTTCATTCGACAAAGGATAGAGGAGATCGAGAATCAACGAATCGATAAGAATGACAATGGTCGAGCGATCGATCAAGGAGAATTGAAAAGATGATCTCAATGTTTCTAGCGACCGGACTTCTCATAACAATTGCTGTCACCCTGAGCCTATACAGAGTTGTAGTGGGCCCTGGCGTGTTGAACCGGACTGCTGCCGTCAATGTTATCGGAACAAAGACGATTGTTCTCCTGGTCGTCATGGGCTATTACTTCGAAAGACCCTACTTTTTCGATATCGCTCTTCTTTACGCGATGATCAACTTGATTGGGACTTTGGTGTTTGCAAAATATCTCGAAAGAGGTGAATTATGGTCTTAGCCGATGCCATCACAATTGTCTTGTTAGGGGTGGGCCTCTTTTTCCTTTTTGTTGGATCAATTGGGCTACTGAGACTTCCCGATTTCTACACCAGACTTCACGCGACGGGAAAATGCGATACCCTTGGAGCAGGACTCACTATTCTGGGGTTAATTGTACACCACTTTTTCTACTATCCTGGTACCATCCTCATTACCGTGAAACTCCTTTTTCTGATCCTCTTCATTTTCGTAGCCAACCCAACGGCAACACATGCCATCATGAGGGTCGCTTATAAGACAGGGGTGATGCCATGGAAATTGGGAGAGGAGAGGAAATGATGAAGAGGAAAAAGGCCTCCGGCATCCTCATCACCTTTTCCATTATGTTCTTGTTCTGGATACTCTTATCCTGTCTTTTTGATGCCTTCCATCTTCTCGTAGGGATCGGCTGCAGTGCCACTGTGGCTCTCACCTCCCATGACCTGCTGGTAAAGGGCAGAAGTAAGAAGGTTCTTTTGAAATCTTTTCAGCTCCTTCTTTATATCCTATGGGAATTCTGGCAAATTGTTCTCGCAAACCTTGATGTGGCATATCGTATCCTACATCCTAAGATGCCAATTGACCCCCGAGTCATTGAATTCGAGACCACCCTGAGGGGTGATTTCGCTCTTGTCACTTTGGCAAACTCGATCACCCTAACACCTGGAACAATCACCATCCTTGTCGCACCTGAGACAGGGAAGTTTTGGGTTCATGCAATTGCAAAAAAATCTGCGGACTCCCTTCTCGTGGATCAGACGATGCAAAGAAAGGTAGCAGATGTCTTTATGGAATGGAAGCATGGGGTTGATATGACTTAAAGACCTGGCAACCAAGAGGGGACACAGACATGATCCTTTCGATTGATCTCATATTACTATCGCTTCTCGTGATTCTGGCTATAGCCGCCATCACAGTCAAGGATCTTCTGAGCGCCATCATAATCCTCAGCGCCTACAGTTTCTTGATGGCACTAGTCTGGGTGGAGATGAACGCAGTGGATGTGGGCTTTACTGAAGTAGCAGTCGGCGCAGGTGTCATGACTGCTTTCTTCATCGCGGCCTTAGCCAGGACGAAAAGGTGGGAGAAACAATGAAGCGGTTACCTATTTTGGCTTTCATTCTGATTGGACTTCTGGGTTTTCTGCTCATATACGCCTATGAGGACATCCCTGTATTCGGTGATCCAGACGCCCCCCCTATTAAATATACGAAGCTATTCAGCATGGCCGCGCAGGGCCTAGAAGATCAGTTAAACCAAGGTCTCATCCCCAAAGAATTGATCAGCAAACTTGAGGAGAGAGGCTTCCCCAGGCCTTCCAGAGTCGAGAGCGATCCGGGAAGCCAGAATGAATGGAACGTATTTATTCCTAAAGAGGAATCCCATTACGCCAAAGAGGAAAAGTATTATTTCATTTTGAAAGAGGGGAATAACCTGACCGTTTATAGGTATGCCTTCGTAGTTCGTTGGATTGAAAAAGGTTTCGAGGAGACGGGAGTCCCTAACATGGTCACCTATGGTCTGGCTGACTACCGGAGCTATGATACCCTGGGTGAGACCATAGTTATATTTACCGCAGGCATCTCTGTCATCCTGCTGCTAAGAAGAAGAGGAAAGCTATGAAAGAGGATAAAGGCGACAGAAGTATTGTTATCGAAACCATATCGCGGTTGATGCTCCCCTTCATCCAACTCTTCTCTATGTATGTAATCATCCATGCAACCTGTGGACCCGGGGGAGGATTTCAAGGGGGCGTTGTGTTTGGTTCTTCCGTCATTCTATATATCATCACTTTTAGTCTTACAGATGGGAGAAAGAGATTCCCTGAATTGGTGAATATCGTATTAAACAGTTGTGGACTTTACATTTACCTGGGAATCGGGCTTCTCTCGATTCTATTCAGTGCTGGAGCCGCCCAATATTTAAACTACGGGTTTATCCCCTTCACTGGCCATTTTGAGGAAAACAGGGCTCTGGGCATTGAACTCGTAGAAATTGGCATCGGACTTATCGTGATGGCTACCGTTGCTTCCATCTTTTTTAATCTCGTCCATAAAGCAGAACCCAGGAATGGAGGAGAGGAAACAGATTGAAATGATGGAATGCCTCTTTACAAAAATACTTGCAAAGTATAATTACTGGATTTCCGTTATCCTCATGCTGATTGGTCTCTATGCTATTATCGCGAAAGACAACCTGATCAAAAAAATCATTGGATTGAACATTTTTCAGACCGCAATCTTTCTTTTTTTCATCTCTCTCGGTGCGATAAAAGGTGGAACCGCCCCCATCGTCTGTGAGGAGATAGTCAGTAAAGGTTATGTCTACGTGAACCCGCTCCCTCATGTGTTGATCCTCACGGCGATCGTCGTGGCTGTTGCCACCGCTGCCGTCGCCTTCTCACTCATTATTCGGATAAATGAGGAATACGGGACAATTGAAGAAAGCGAGATCTTTGAGAAACTGAAAGAGTCGGAGAAATAAAAGGGTCTGCCAGTGGACAAATCATGTCATATTTCATCGAACATTT
>Ga0209427_10001947_pt1 | contig 24085 bp, 17 predicted proteins | sample DeeMarSWOR136_30_FD_187465 | JGI IMG/M metagenome (GOLD analysis project Ga0209427, IMG submission 187465) | Marine sediment microbial communities from White Oak River estuary, North Carolina - WOR-1-36_30 (SPAdes) (version 2) | ecosystem: Environmental > Aquatic > Marine > Intertidal zone >...
TTGATGACCCCATGTCAAACAGAATGTCAGCAGTTTCAAGGGGTGGTGCTATACTGAGTGTGTAACATCCAATGTCAGAAGGATAGATCGCCTTGCCTCGTGTAGCAGTTCGTATGGCATAGTAGGTTGCGCGATGAGGACACCCAGCACAGAGAAGAGGAGGTCTTTGAGGTAATTCAGGAAGCTCCGCAGTCTTCTTGTCTATCTCTTCCCAGTTAATACTTGTATTACGATTAGTAATCCTAGATAAGGCTGTGATTACAATTCTTGGACTATACTCGAAAGCACGGGAAAAGTAACCCTGTTCTTTTCCAAGAATCTCTACAGAAATCTTATTGACCTGGGCAATCCTTCTTGCATGAGTTTCCAAGAACGGTTCTAACTCCTCGACTATCACAACTCTATTGTGGCGTTTGAGGAATTCCTTGATTTTTCCTTCAGGTACTGGATGGGTCATGCCGAGTTTGAGCACTTCTACTGAGATTTCCATTGATGTGAGTGCTTCAAGGACATAGTTGTATGACACACCACTAGTGATTAATCCAAGATCTCCCTCGCCCTGTGTGAAGTTAAAAGATGTTGACTCAGAAACATCCATTGCTTTCTTCATGGTTTCAAGTAATATCGGATGACGTTTTCTTGCAACTGATGGGATTGGAACAAATCGAAATGGATCCTTCTCAAACTCCACAGTAGCGGGGCGTTCTCGAATCTTACCAAGCTCTACTGGAGCTCTAGTATGATTGACACGAGTGGTTGTCCTGAGTAGTACCGGAAGTTCTAGCTTCTCTGACATCTCGTAGGCCTCAATGAGCATCGACTTTGCCTCGGCAGGATCAGCTGGTTCGAGCATCGGCATATTGGCCATCAGGGCATAGTATCTACTATCATTCTCATTCTGAGAGCTCCACATACTAGGATCATCCGCAACTACAATGACCATCCCACCACGTACACCTACATATGTAAGTGAAAAGAAGGGATCAGCCGCTACATTGAGACCTGGTCCTTTGCAGACCATCATTGACCGTACGCCCGCAACTGCGGCTGCGCCAGCAACTTCCAAGGCGACTTTTTCATTGGCACTGAACTCGAAGTAGAAGTTTGGTATGTGGGGTGCCATGACTGTTAGATTGTTCCCAATCTCACTACTTGGGGTACCAGGATAGAGTGCAACAAGTCGTACCCCCGCCTCAAGAACGCCTCGTGCAATAGCCTCATTAGCAAGAAGAAGATATTTCTTTCCCACTTTGTCTTCTAGTAGTTCTTTGGGTTTGGTCAAGCACCTAGCCTCCGATCTCCTTAGCTAACTGGGACGAGTCGTCCGGAGGTAATATGGTCTATCAACCTTGTGGTATTGGAAGTGTTTTCTAGGTATATATTTGTAATACATATATTACATTAGAACACCTGTTCCAGTATTATTAGCATATATTGGTGTACCCTATACCCAGATATTATGCACTGGCACCCCTTCATTTCCACTGGAAATGATAAAATGGAGAGATCTCTGGGCGGTGAAAATATAATATGATAAAATGGAGATGAATACGGGCTACGCAAACCACTATTTATACTTGCCTTTTTCGAAAAGTATCGAAACTTTCAAAAGTTTCTAATGGAAATCAAGGGGTGTGTAGGCTATTGGAACACGTGTTCCAATGGTCAAACTTCCACGATCACTTCAAAAACTCTGGCTTCAAGTATGTCAGAATAAGATGCGAATAATGAATCGAAAAGAGCTCTGTACTCCATAGGTACCAATATTGCAGAGTCTGCTACTGCGTATGCCCCTTCTGACGTATCAATAAGACCAGGCTTTTTTCTTTGCTTAATTCCAGTCTTTGTTTTCCATGTATAGACATATCCATAGAGTTCCTTTGTAAATGAAACACGTCGAGCATTAGTTTCACGAGCTCGTCGACAATCATACAGATAGAGGAAGAATGCCATAGAAGTTGGAACACCTGTTCACATTTTCAGGCTTAGTAATACAAAGTTGTTCCAAGATGGAAAGGTTAATGCTGATGAAGTGTTCCACGCGGGATGTCTGCAACCAGACAGGGGCTCCCGTATGAACACCATTGGACTGCGAAGCGAAGAGAAACTATTCGAATCAAGAGTTCCTCTTGTTCCCAAACATATAGCAGATTTAGCAAAAAAACACAATATTCGATTTGTTGTGGAACCCAGCAATCAACGAACCTATACCGCTAACGACTTTACCAAAGTGGGCGCGACTCTCCAATCCCTGAAAGGAAGTGAAGTTCCTGTGGTTCTTGGAATAAAAGAGATGCCTTCTGATTTCTTCGAGAAGGGCAAGGTGTACATATTCTTCAGTCATACAATCAAGGGACAAGAAGATAACATGGACATGCTCCAAAGAATCCTTGATGTGGGTGCAACTCTCATAGATTATGAACGTGTTATCGATGAAAATGGCAGGCGATTAATCTTCTTTGGAAATTGGGCAGGAATGGCCGGGATATCCGACACATTAAGGATCTTAGGAAAACGATTACAGTCCAAAGGGATTACTCCCAATCCTTTTGCTCGCTTAAAGCCCACTTTGGAATGCAAGGACCTTGCTGAACTCAAGGAGCAATTCCAACTCCTTGGTGAAAGAATAACAAATATGGGTTTGCCAGAAACCATGACTCCCCTTGTTATTGGCTTTGCTGGATATGGAAATGTTTCACGCGGTGCACAAGAGATGTTCGATATCTTGCCCTATGAAGAAGTTGAGCCGAATCAGTTATCCAAGATAGATAGTCCAAAATCCAACGTCTTGTACAAATGTATCTTCAAGGAGGAACATATGGTCAGGCCAAAAGAATCAGGAATGGTTTTTGACCTTCAAGATTACTATACGCATGGTGCCACAAAGTATCAAGGAGTCTTTCACGAGTATGTTCCCTATATGTCAGTTGTTCTGAACTGTATCTATTGGACAGAGAAGTATCCTCGTCTCATAACAAGGGAGTTCATTCGAAAACATTGGAACGACAAGAGTCGACGGCTCGAGGTCGTTGGTGATATATCCTGTGATGTGGAAGGGGCAATTGAATTCACTGTTAGAACTGCGAATCCTGGAAGCCCTGCTTTTACTTACTTAGTACAAGAGAATAGAGCAGAATCTGGTGTTGAAGGAGAGGGACCAGTAGTTATGGCAGTTGATAACCTTCCCACTGAACTGCCACGAGAGTCTTCAACTTCGTTTAGCGAAACCCTTTTGGACTATATCCCCGCGCTTGCGAAGGCAGATTTCACGGTCGTGTTCGATAACCTCGAACTACCTCGAGAGCTCAAAAATGCCGTAATTGTATACCAAGGAAGCTTAACCAAAGAATATGAGTATTTGAAAGAATATCTATCAAGAGAGGAGAACTAGCTATGAAGAAAGTCCTTTGTCTAGGAGCAGGCCTTGTGGCCCGTCCCTATGTCCATTATCTGAGCAGTCATGGCTTCCATGTTGTGGTCGCTAGTAGAACAAAGAGCAAAGCTGAACGACTTATTGAAGGGTGCAGCAATGCTGAAGTTGTCACTTTCAACATAAGGACAGATGATAATCTTCTTGATGAACTGATCTCGAAAGCTGACCTGGTTTGCTCTCTTCTACCTTATACTTACCATATGAAAGCAGCCAAAGTGGCCATCAGATATCGAAAACCATTCTGCACTACTTCCTATATCTCTGATGAGATGAAGGGACTGGATGAAGAAGCCAGAGCCGCAGGAATCCTCATTCTAAATGAGTGTGGAGTGGACCCAGGTATTGATCACATGAGCGCCATGCAAGTTATTGATCATGTCCACAACCAAGGTGGGAAAATCGTCAGTTTCACATCCTTCACGGGAGGTCTTCCAGCTCCCGATGCTAACGATAACCCATTTGGATACAAGCTCTCATGGAGCCCACGAGGAGTTCTTCTTGCTGGTCGAAATGATGCTCAATTCTTACGTGATGGGGAGATAGTCAATATTCCAGGTCCTGAACTCTTTGACCATTATGAAATAATGGAAGTGCCTGGGATGGGAAAGTTCGAGGGTTACCCCAATCGTGACAGTATGCCATTCATTAATTATTATGGTATTCAAGAAACCAAGACTATGCAGAGGGGTACTTTCAGGAATCTCGGCTGGTGTGATACACTCAAGAAAGTAGCCGATCTTGGCCTATTATCCATTGAAGAACGAAGCTTCTCTGGAATGACCTATGCTGAGATGATTAGCAAGCTAACCATGGCTGATAAATCTGAATCTCCAGTAGATGCCACAGCAAGGATGGTCAGTCTCAAGAGCGATGATCCCATAATTCAGCGTCTAAATTGGCTGGGCTTATTTAGTAATCAAGAGATTCCTCCTGACGTAACAACGTATCTCGATTCAGTCTGTAACCTATTTGAACAGAAGCTCAGGTATGCTCCTGGTGAACGTGACATGATTGTCATGCACCATGAGTTCATCGCGGAATATCCAAATCGAAGAGAGAAGATAACGTCTACAATGATTGACTATGGCATACCCAACGGTGATTCTTCCATGTCTAGAACGGTTGCGCTTCCTGTGGCAATCGCCAGTAAGATGATTCTTGAAGGGTCTATAGATTTGATTGGAGTGCATCGACCAGTAATGTCAGAGGTCTATGAACCAATTCTAAAGGAACTAGAAACGCTGGATATCAAATTAGAGGAACATACTGTAAAGCTATAGAAATCACTCAAAGAGGGCCATACTATTTGCCAACATGCATCTGAATCGAAGCAAGAATATCTTCAGCTCTCTCGGTTTCTTTTTGAACTTCTGCTATCTCTGTCTTGAGTCTGTATGTATAGCCAGAACGATTGCCATATCTCTCAAGATGCCCCTTATTATCATTCCACATTCTAGCCAAGTATGTAGATGCAGTACTCTTTGGTAGATCTTCATTGAATGTTGCTTCAAATATCTCAGCAACGTCAAGTGAGGAGAATTTTCCATGTTTGAATGATGCATAAATCACTATGTGCATTTTTTCAAAGCTACTCATCGATTCGAAGTTAATTTCCTCAAACTCAACTTCGACATCTTCCTTTTCTTCTACAAACAGGATGCCCGTACTTGCTTCCAAGAAGACTCTAAACTTCTCGATCATTTCCTTTACACTGCCACCTTCTACTTCAAAACTGGATTCCTCTCTTTTTGATTCATCAATCACTACAATCTTGAAATCAAAGGGTTCATCGGTCAGGGATAGAATTCTCTGGAATCTGGTCAATGCCTCATCCGGCTTGACATACTTACACTGGAACACCTCTCGCAGTCCTGGTCCCGAATTGTATGTAAATCGGTAGACATAATTTGTACGATCTTCAGATTTCAAGTATTCCACCAAGACCTTCGGGCATTCATACCCACTACTATATTCACAACGAACTACGGACTGCAACCAAATAAGTGTGAGTATGTGAATTAGCAATACTGAGATAACGGCAACATAATGCGCCTATACGTATTCAGAACACGTCCCTCTTGATATCCGTGTGCTGGCAGCTTGTACAGCCAATAGATGAGAAAAGAAGCGCTATGAGTTCTTATTTTTCAAAAAGGAGGATATTATTCAAACCATCTGTCATTCACTAGAATATGTGCTTTGTGAATGAGATGATAGACGTTTCATATCTCTTCTTGTCCATTTCCACTGGAAACCAAGGGGTGGCTTCATTCACACACCTAAGGAGCGTTATGGTATCTTCTTCCACCGATTAAGCCTCTTTGAATGTTCTTTCATTAAAACTGTTCACAAAAAGGGCGCCATTCACACATAATCACTGTGAAAAACTGTTAATGAAGTGAATGCGTTATCTCTAGTGAATGTCCTTAATCGGCATCAGATAGTCGAATGGATCTTCTCCAAGGACCAACTGAGTGAACGATTCATTTGTATTCGAATTGGTCACCACTTCTAGCCGGCCTCGTGCTTCAACCGCTTCACCTGCGAAAACATGTTCTGTGAATCTCCCACGAAAGCTAATCAGATTCTGTAGTTCAGTCATTTCGTCAGATTGTACCGTATAAATGCACGGAGTGAATATCGAATCAGAGTCATCCACAACGACACAGCTTACTTTTTGAGTGCCCTCATCTCGAATCACTAAATCCTCATAATTGTAATCCATCTCTTCAGGAAGCTTGACTGTTCTGATGAAAAAGTCATATGACCTGAACAATCCTTGGAAGACTTTCTGACTTTCAATCATCTGTAATGCTTTCATCCATTGTTCATGTTTTTCCCACCTGAATTTCACATGACGTTTCAATCGGTTACCATGATACTGTTCTATTTCCCGCAGTGAATTTAATTTGGCCTTAAGCAAACCATGAATCTTTCTTGCAGATTTTGACCCGTAAACGACTAGGTCTATGTCAGACTTTTGGCTGGAGAGTCCAACAAGTTGAGACCCTGTGATTCCTATGTTTGACCAATCCAAATCAGCCTGATTCACAAGGAGTTCGGCAAGACTGCACGAAGCTTTCTGCAAATCTGTGACATGTGATCCCATATCGAGAAGCTGTCGCAGGCCGTCTGCTGGCTTTAAAACAAATGAGATACGATCTATAGGGACTGCCTGAAATTCTCGTCCACGTTTCTCATCGAACCAAAGATACTGTTGATATTTTGTACGAAGAATCTCGTTTCGATCAATAAGGTTGTACACTTTTCTAAATTTAACACCACTTTCTAAATGGCGGTCTCCCTCATCATCTTGGATATATCTTAGATATGCAATAATCTTGTTTCTGGGATGGATATTGCCCTTTACCTCGAATAAAAGACCATCATTGGTCATAATGAAATAGCCTTCAATAGGTACAGTTCTCAAGGAATTCATCAAGTTCTGAACACAAGGCCAACAATTAAAGAGACCTCCGTGTACAAACTGACTATGACAGCAACAATGAACATCAAAGCAGATTTTGGAGTTTATGATGTGGAACCAGAACTTGTATACCTCGATTCAGCAAGTACTACCTTAGTTCCAAAGGTTGCTGTTGATGCCACACGGAGCTTTCTCAGTTCAATAGTATCATCCACGAGAAGGGGTGCTTACAGACTGGCTGTGGATGCCAGCTCAATGACTGAAGATGTTCGCAAGTCATTGGCAGACTTTATGGGCACTGAAAAGGAACAAGTTTCTTTCCAGAAATCCATCCCAACTGCAGTCGCATCTTTTGCATACGGGTTCAACTGGAAAGGGCTTAATAGGAAGAAGATTGTGATTGCCCAGAGTGAAGAACATTCAATTCTTGTCACACTCCTGAGAGTCGCTCATATACTTGATCTTCAAGTTGAAACAGTTTTACTTTTTCCTGATGGCAGCTTGGACTTGTCAAATCTTGACCAAGCTGTCGACGCTGAAACAGGGATTGTTGCGGTAAGTCATGTAACTGTGGGGGCTGGTGTGAGGAATCCGCTTCAAGAAGTGGCCCAAATCTGCAAAGAGCACGAAACTGTGCTCCTAACTGATGCAACAAGATCTATGGGGGTTACAGATGCCACCCTTTCATCCCTACAAGCTGACATAGCAGTTTGTTCAGCTAATATCGGTTTGATGGCTCCTCCAGGTCTGGCACTACAGTGGATTCGAAAAGATCTCGGAGAAATACATCAACCTGGTGTACTCGGTGGGTCTGCAGTGGCCAATGTTGAGGCTGGGGCATTTGAGATTGCCCTTCAACCAGATAAATTCGAATCAGGTATCCTGAATCTTCCTGCAATAGCAGGTCTTGGCGCTTCACTGGATTATATTCGAGAAATTAGGAATCAAGGCCAGCTCAAGCATATGGATATACTCGCAGCCCACACATTTGATACTCTAAGTGATATAGACAACCTCATTCTATACGGTAATCCTACCAAGAATAACAGCATTTTTGGATTCAATATAGGCAATGGAAACGGAATCAACTGTCATGAGGTTGCTCTCTTCCTTGATGAGTCTAATATTGCGGTCAGAAGCGGTTTGGTATGTGCCCATCCACTAATCAAACCGTTTTCGGAAGAAGGACTTGTTCAGATATCACTTCATGCGTACAATACCATAGAGGACATTAATCGACTGGCTGAGTCACTTAGGATGATTATCAAGGAACTCCTATGATTGCCCATCAAGCTCTAACCAATTCCAAAGACGGGAGGATAGGTGATAAAGTATTGTACGATTATTGCAAGAAGGACTCCACTCATCACCAAACCCTTACCACGCTTTGAGTTTACTTCTGTGAACCATAGAATTGCCCCCGCGAGGACAACAATCCCTGCTGAAACTCCACCTATGAAAATCAGAAAGTCCCATATTTCTGCAAAATACCCGGCTATCAGACTGGCAAAGTCAGCCAACGGACTAAGTAGATCTGCTGGCATTAGTTTCACACATTAGATATTCTCATTAATGGGGATTTAAAGTCCTCAGAGAACTGTGACTGATTTAGCTAGATTTCGAGGTTTATCAGGGTCATATCCCTTTCTTCGAGCCATGTAATAACTGAAGAGCTGGAGTGGCACAACATACGGCATAACTGAGAATTCTGAGTCAATTCCTTTGGGAATAATAAACAAATGGTCAGATAGTTCCTCCAATTCCTTGTCTCCCTTTTCGATAACTGATATTATTGAAGCCCCTCTTGCTTTCATTTCCATAATATTCCCAATAATCCGGTTTCGGGTTTCATCCCTTGGAGCAACAAAAATCACAGGGTATCCATCATGAACCAGTGCTATAGGTCCATGCTTCGATTGTCCAGCTGAATAAGCTTCAGCATGGTTATAGGATATCTCCTTGAGTTTGAGTGCTCCTTCATCGGCCGTGGCCTGAGAGATACCCCTTCCCAAGAATAAAAGGCTAGGACGGTTATAAAAAAGACCGGCAAGACGTCTAGCCTGTTCTTCATTTCTCGAGATGACTTCCGAGATAATTTCCGGAAGTTCTTCAAGTTTCTCTCTTTTCTCTTTCAGGATCTTTTGATTTGAAGCACCAGTCATTTCACCAAGTGCCAAGGCAATTTGGGCTAATGATGTGAGCTGAACCATGAACGTCTTAGTGGCTGCAACTCCAATCTCTGGGCCTGCTTGGGTGATTACAGTGTGATCGGCAATTCGTGTTATTGAGCTTCCTACAACATTTGTGATGGCTATCACCTTCGTACGAAACCCTTTGGCATATTTGACAGCCATTATGGTATCTGTTGTTTCGCCCGATTGAGTAATGGCTACAATACAATCATTCTCAGATAGGGTATTGTATACGGTATCAGGAAATTCGCTGGCAAGCTCAAATCTAGGCAAAATTCCACCTAGTGAAGCAAACATATGTTTTCCAGCTATAGCGGCATGACCGGATGTACCCATTGCCAGGAAGTAGACGTTTCTACTCTCATGAATCAATTGAGCAGCTTTCTGTAACACTTCAGGTCTTAAATGAAGAGTATTTCTAATTGCGTCTGGTTGTTCATGTATCTCTTTCAACATGAAATGAGGGAATCCACCCTTCTGTGCTTGGTCTGCAGTCCAGCTAATCTCAATGGTCTCTCTCTTTACAATAGTTCCGTCGGAGAGCTTGCGAATTTCAACACCGTCCGTCGTAAGTGTTGCAACTTCACCATCGAGAAGCAGAATCATATCATTAGTCATTGGTAAGAACGCAGGGATATCTGATGATACATAGGTGGTGTCCTCTTTTCTTCCAAGTACCAAAGGGTTCCCATCTCGTGTACAGACAATCTTACCATGTTCCCTTGTCGTCATGGCAACTATGGCATACGTACCTTCAATTCTCTTGGTAATTTCTGTGATAGCTTCAGTAAGATTCATGCCATCAGCCATGTAATCTTCAATCATATGAGGAATGACTTCTGTATCAGTTTCAGATTCAAACTTGTGTCCTTTCCCAGCAAGCTCTTTCCTAAGTTCGAGGAAGTTGTCAATTACGCCATTATGGACCACTGCAATCTTGTTGTTACAGTCAAAGTGCGGATGTGAGTTGTACATTGATGGTATTCCATGAGTTGCCCATCGGGTATGTCCAATTCCAATGGAACCAGGCATCTCATCAAGATTGAGTTTCATATGGACTTCCTCAATCTTGCCCTTGTCTTTCTTCATGTACAACATATCGTTTGCGATAGTTGTTACACCTACAGAGTCGTATCCTCGATATTCAAGACGTTTCAATGCCTGGTGTAGAAATGGGGCCACTTGACCACGTTTCTGAACGACACCAATTATACCGCACATCTACAAGGTCCTCATGCTCACTATGGATACACAACAATCACTATCCACCAAAAAGGGTTGTGTAGATGACAATAAGCGGCTTAACCTGTGAGTTCAATCTCTATATAGACAGAGTCAGGAATACGCACTCGCATTATTTGACGAATTGCTCGCTCATCTGCATCAATATCAATCAGACGTTTATGAACCCTCATTTCCCACTTATCCCATGATTCAGATCCTTGTCCACAGGGAGTCTTTCTTGTAGGAATAACCATTCTCCGGGTCGGAAGTGGAATTGGACCAGACATACGGACTCCTGTCTTACGAGTTATTCGCTTAATTTGATTACAAACACCGTCCAAGTGTTCCGTACTCGTACTTGACAGTCGAATTCGTGCTTTCTGGGTCATTATAGGTTCAGCCTCGTCTACGAGGTGGATGACGCAACGGAATTTCATTCGGATAAAAAGGTTGTCTTGTGTAGTGACTTGGAACACGTGTTCTTGCAATCCAAGATAACAATGTCCATAAGTGTGAAGCCATCCAAACGAGATGAGTGTTGGACGTGAAGAGGCTCACAATTGTGAAACTGGGAGGATCTGTGATAACTCATAAAGGTTCGTCCCCACCCACGGTCAATGAAGAGAACCTACTTCGTATAGCCCAAGAACTGAGGACTTCAAGAGAATCCCTCATAGTAATCCTGGGTGGCGGTGCACATGGGCATCAAGCAGCTCATAAACATGGCTTTGGTGTCCTTTCAACCCCTTCTGAGCAATTACTCCAAGGAGTTCCTTCAATACGTCACAATATGTCTGTTCTTTCACTTGCTGTAGAAGAAGCCTTGAATGAAGCCGGAATTCATGCAGTAGTATTACCACCTTTTCTTATGGCGAGTCTGAATAACAAGAGGATTGTCAACTTTCAAACATCACTCATCCAGCAGGCAATTCAATCTGGTTTCACTGTTATCACACATGGAGATGTCTGCTTTGATGAATCTCTTGGTGCATCAATTCTCAGCGGTGATACAATCGCCGTCTATCTTGCAAAGGAACTGAAAGCCAATTCTCTCTACATTGGAACAGATGTGGACGGAGTCCTCGAGGAAGATCCCAAGACCGATCCTGATGCCGTTCATATTGAGATAATCGATACTTCAAACATTGATTCTGTTTTCAGCAAAGCGGGACCATCATCTGCCACTGATGTCACGGGCGGGATGAAAAAGAAGCTTGTAGATATCTTCACACTAGCAAATCTTAACATCGATATAGCAATCTTCAATCTTGGGGTGCCCGGCCGACTTTCTGCATTGCTTTCCGGAAAAACTCCACCATGCACAATGATCCGCTTCTAAGTCAGATGATTAATGCCCTGCTGCACTAGCCACGGAAACATACTCTGAGAAGTCATAAAGAAGGATGTTTTCCGGCATAACTACACTATCCTCAAGATACTCGGCCGCTGTCAACACACAGACAATCCGTCCTGACTTACATGTTCTGCATGCAATTTCATTCTGAAGATGGAGTAACGTGTTGAGCTGCTGCTGATTTGGGAATACGACGTACGAAACACCATTTGTGCAAAGGTCATAATAGCCATGATTGCGGGAAACCGAACTCTGTTGTTTTCGTAGCTCTTTTTCCAGAGCATCAACAGCTGAATCTTTGAGTTTTCCCAGTTCGCCTGAGTTCACAATCCAGAGTCCTTCGTTCAAATCAATGAAATCAAAATCATTCCCAACGCGGAGTGCCATCAGGACCTCATCAGCTAGAAGTTCTGTCAATGCACGTTTCCCCTCTTCAGCGTTCATTGGAGTAATTTTACCCTTGAGTGATTGTAGAGCTGTCGTTTCGATGAACTCTAGCAAGACATTCCATTCGATTCTACCATTGGATAGATCCACGAAATCCTGAATTAGCTGAAACCATAGTCGCATCTGTATCGCACGGTTAGTTGCAGTCCCAACGTCGTGCATGGCACCAATGAGATTGACTCCTTGTTCTTCGTTTCTATTCATATCGTCGTCAGTTGTCAAGTCCACATTTGTTGATGTGCCCGCTGCCAAATTTTCAATCATTGTATTCAGTGAACTTGGAAATGCTGAAACTATGCTAACTGCATCAAACTCGTTTGTTTCATCCATGACTTCTCTAAGCTTAGCTGCTGCAACACTTCCTCTGACAATCACAATCAGCTCGATGACATTATTTCCTAATTTGCCCATGTAATTCCTAATCTTAGTTAGAGTTGCTTTCATTGATGACGCTTTGAGATGCTGAGGGAGTATCAGAAGGGCCCTATCATCAAGAATAATATCAGGTCCTTCATCCAAATTACGTTCCCATGTGATATCAAGCAGTCCTAGCTTCTCAATAATATAGTCAGTTATTGCCGTTCGTACTGCATCAAGTCCTCTACCAGGCAGAGTAAATATGAAATCGCCAGGCACAAGTGACAACGCCTCCCTCTCAATCGTTCCCAAGGAAACCAAGTCGCGAATAACCTCACTTATGTCATCACTTTCTATCCTAGGATCGATTGATGTCAAAATCCCTTGGATTTCAGCCTGAGTTCCCATACTCCTAGTGGCAAGAAAGGCCACAACATGAGATCCTAGCTCTCCTAGTCTGTCATACACTGCTCCTACTGGCTTGGATGAGCTGGTACTTTTTGACTGGACAGCTATATCGTATTCAAGAGAAACTTCTCGACTTTCTATCAATTCAGTTTTAATCTCATTCCTATCATAAATTACTGATTCAATTGGCATCTTTGAGGTAGATGCTATCTCAAATGGCCAAGTGGCAATCTCGAATGGTTCCGTCCCAGGCAAAACAATTAGTGCTCTTCCACGCTTTAGTGTCTTCAAATAGCGCTCTTGTTTTTCATCAAGGGACATGAATTTCGCCCCGATTTGACTATCATAGGGAAGACGGAAAGTAATCTTCGTAGCAGTGTTTGCTAAAATGTTTGAAGACACATTCGGCCGAGTTGATATTACGATAACGCCTTGTCCAGTGGCTCTTTGGAGCATCACCATAGATTCTCCGGTTGTGATATCTGCAGCTGTATGCCTGGTATAACTCTCAGGCACAAGATTACTAGCCTCCTCGAGTACCACCAGATGATGAAGCCCATGTTTTATACCTCGGCTCAATGCACAATCAAAGATACGTTTTGCAATGAGATTATAGAGTAAACGAGCTGCTTCCATTCCTCCTGTTCTAGCAACATACTGCAAATCAAGAATGACTCGTTTGTCTATAAGATTTGAAATCCTTATGGCTTCTCGACCACCACTTAGAATAGTACCAAGCGGTTCTCGGGAAAGTATCTCCAGACGATTAAGGAGCGCATCCTTGGTCATAATACCAGTACGGTCTTTTCCTGCAAGTTCTGATACTGTATGAATAAGTGATTGAATTGAATTGCCCCTGTCCGACGTACGTGCGACCTCTAAGACTGCTTCACGAAGAAGTTTCTCCATAGCAGGTGAAAGCTCTGAAGATACCCCTCTCTCGTTAAGCAGCTCTTTCAGGATTTTAAAGGTTGAATGTGCATGCCTTTCACCAGAATCAATCTCTGGGTCTATAAAATCAATTATGAACGATCGGTCTGCCCCAGGTCTCAACAGAAGAACCTCATCACATAGGTTCACCAATTCATGGTATTCAGATCCCTTTACATCAAATATCCACCAAGGAACACTCGACTTTATACTCAGTTCGGCAATGAGATGTTTTACGAGAGTAGTCTTGCCTGTACCGGTGGCCCCCAACACTGCGATATGCTCTCGGAGCCATTCAGGTCTGAGACCAACATCATTCAGACGGCTGCCTCCAAAGACAGCTTTTCCGATTATGAGCTCGTTATTCACAACTTCTTTTGATGGAATGGAAAATGTAGGTACAGGGGGTGCAGCAATAACTGGCAATTGCTGAACTGGTGTATTCAAGAAAGCCACCAATCTATTGACATGAATCTTCTGTGGTACAATGTGACGTCTAAGAAGGAGCTTGTATATCACACTCTTTCCAATATCCTTCTTTTTCAGGGTGATCTTGCCTTCTCCTCCCCATATTGAATGAACAATCCCAGATACACCTTCTTGAATGTTTGAGAGCTGACCACGACTGTCTGCTCTTATGGCAAGAGAAACTGAGGAATCGAACCAGCCGATATTCCCTCGTATCTCCTCATAATCATGCAGTAGCTTCCTTTTTTCTGATTGGTCTGCCAAGGAGTCTTCATTCTTCTTTTCCTTCTCGCGTATTGTTTTCCATTGCCCCTCCAATTTTCTCTGTTCACGTCCAGGCCTGGACTTTGAAAATACACATGTGAAACTCACATTGTATCCCTGACGAAGTGAAGTAGAGATGAACGTCCCGATTTGAGAACTCTCCAGACTGGGCTCTACACGCGGTTCTCCATTAATCAGTAATAATCCAGTATGCACTTTTTCAGACGATTGATTTGAACCACCTTCTAAGTCAATTGCGAGAATTCCAGAAACAGCATCTCTCAAATTCTCTCCTCTTAGCTGATGCAGTTCCACGTTATTAAGAGAGGAGAGCAGAATAGCCTCGGTTCGGGTTGCCTCACGCCTAAGAGTGCCTCCAATCTCTTCCATATTCCTACCTGACCCAGTTATAAAAATCCGTAGAAATGCCTCACCACAACATACACCCACTTCATATGCCATACTGACTTTTTCATCCATTCCTGCACGAAGAGCTAGAAGGAATGCAGTTGCATATTCTGGTTGGTCTTTTCGAGCAACGAGCACTGATCCCGGAGCAGAGATGATTTCAAGACAGCATGTTGCGACCACATAGTTTCCTATGCGTATTGATACTAAGTCATTATCTAGGACAGCTGTCAACATCTCATCGGAAGCAAGCTTCCCACGAGCCACGAGCCCGCCCATAAGGACCGGGTATATTGAGATTATTACTTCGATGATTAGCTTGGATGGGACTGAAACTGGACCAATTAGTCCTAATAGTGGAAGTAGGTAGACTACTACAAAGTAAATCAACATGACAGCAATGCCAAATAGCCACCCCAGCTCAATCCATCTCCAGAATCTCAGATTGTTCTTTCTGGGTGGTACTCTAAATCGGTTTCTCTCGCTCAATACATGGCTGGACATGCATCATCACCCGTTTGGAGTCAGAACACTGTGAATGTCTATATTGACACTACAGTCCACCCTTGATGATTTACAATTGCATATGAACTCCCCCAGAATCTGGCTATCCGATAGGAGATTAAAAACAAGAATGCAGACTCATGAGAGAACTCGGAATTGATTATGCATGAGGTTTCTGTATAATCATTACAGAGAATAGTCCCAATGCTACATCATGAGGTGACTGTATTTGAAGCGAGTCTGCACCGGATTAGTCATAATGTTCATAGTACTGCTCTTCATATCTAGCACAACTGCAGACTTTGCATCTGCTGAGGAAATTCCTGTCGTAATACGAGGGGAATTGGCACCTATCACTGCAAGACTCCTTCAGAACGGCACCTTTGGAGATCCTGTAATGAACCAGTGTCTTCTTTTCTATGATCAGACTCAGGATGTTTTCATAGGTTCTGCAATAACAGACTCTAATGGCTATGCAACAGTGCAATGGAATGTTTCGATTAATCATCCCTTAGGTATATCCTTACTAAATGTGACTTTCGAAGGTAATACATCTCTTTCTCTATCTCCTTCTTATCAATGGTCATCTGTTATCGTTGTTTCTCAAACATTTATTGAGGTCCAAGTTGATGAGTATGCAATTCATCCAGAGGATGAGATTACTCTAGCAGCTAGGGTTGTAGATGATCATAATGTTTCCATTGTTGGTGCTTCAATAGCTGTGTATAGCGATAGTACTCTTCTATCAGCTGGTTCAACTAATGCCAGCGGCTATGCAACTTTTATCATAAACTGTAATATTTCGTGGTGTATAATTGGTGAAAACACATTAAGAGTGACATTTGAACAGGACTTAATACGCTTTCTTCACGGTTCAGCGAGTCTTATATCAGTTAATGTTCATCGCATTACAACCTCTCTTGAAATTCAGGGCTCCTACGACTCCGAGGTTCATTTGAATAATTCCTTCTCCATGCAGATGGTAATTCAGGCCGAAGGTGAAAACCATTCTAATGCATCACTTCTCGCATTTGTCGATGAAAGCCTGATAGATGCACCTGTAAGTGACGGAAATGGTCTAGTTAATCTGACTCTGGAAATTGACTCCCGGTATCTACTCGGAACGCACACTCTAAAGATAGAATATGCAGGATCCTTTCGTTATGCATCTTCATACCTTGAACTTGAGCTAGTCGTGATAAGTCCTGCAATAATTCATGTCGAGTTTCCCGAGTCTGTTCAAACAGGAGCTGAAACCGAAGTCCAAGTAGTACTCCATGACCTCTTCCAGAGACCGATTCCAAATGCCGTCATTACGATATTCGATGAACTCACTCAAGAGTCACATTTAATCTCCTTTTCTCCTGGACAGACTACTGCTATCTCTCACATTGCCTTCACTGGTTCTCTTGGGCCCAGAAATCTGCGGATTATGGCTTCAGAGAACTCTTTTCTGACAAACACAACAAGAATAATCTCAGTGACAGTTTGGTGCAAACCACGTATTTTCATGCTTTATCAGAGCATACTTGGCTATGCCTCGCCTTCCCAGGATGTGACATTCCAAATTCAGCTCAATGCAAGTGGAATTCAGATGCCAGACCGACTAATTGAATGGCAAATTGAAGACTATCTAGTGACTAGTTCCGTAACAAACAACAATGGTGTTGCAGAGGAAACATTCGGACTTCCATCAATGGAGGGTTCTTACTTATTGATCATTAGTTACAACGGTAGCATATTGGATTACGAGCTGCCGATAGGTTTAGAATACGAAATTATTGTTAGCAGGATAATACCAGTGAGTGTGAAACTTGTTGGCTATTCCGTTTCTACAGCCATTCAAGAAATTGCAGTTCGATTGTCTATCATAGCATTAAATGGCACTCCCTTAGAAAGTGTGAAGCTACACTATGAATGGCTAAATTACAGAAGCTTTGCAGTCAGTCAAGAGTTTGGCATAGTCGAAATCGGACTCCGCATTCCCTTAGCATCAGGCGCCTATAACCTCTATTATGAAACAGAGGACTCCGCATTCATACATTCTTCTACAGGGTATCACATCATCACCATTTCCAAAACAGAAGCAATGGCTTCTCAAGGAGTGGGAATCCCGATTATTGTACTCAGCCTAGGAGTGTCAGTTTCTCTTGCTAGCATGCCAATCCTATTGAGAAGACGTTTGGTGGGATGACAATAGAATCTGGTGCTCCGGCCGGGATTTGAACCCGGGTCGAGGGATCGAGAGTCCCTCATGCTGGGCCGGACTACATACGGCTGCATCATGGTTTCATGAAGCATCTACCGGAGCTAGGGCGCACCAGTCCGGAGCGGTTGTGCTCACTCCAGACTGCAAATAAGGGTTTCCCAAATCTTGGTTTAAAACCTGCCACTGTCACTAAATCATTATGGAAACAAACTCGTTAAGCTACTCCAACTGTCTTCAAGAATCTGAAAAAGCCCAGCTACTACATCCTGTGCCCAACCTGTTGCCTGCAGTATCACAGCAATGACTATTGATACAGTAACCACAGCAATGCCAAGTAAGAGACTCTCTTCAACTAAAGGTCCACCCTGTTCATCTCTTATCGGGCCATGCATAAATTTCCACCTGATTACCTGTCTATAGTATGGTATTTTAACTGCCCTCATATTGAGTGAAAGATCAGGAAAGAATCCAAGTTCCTGTAAATCACAATGGAGGTACTTGTGACCAAATTTCTTTTCCCAAATCATATCCAGTTTCCACTGAAGTTTCTAGTTTATGAGTCAAGAAATCAACTAATGCATTATAAGCTTGAAAATGGTTCTCATGTCCAATTTCTCGTGCGTACGAGAGATACGCGCCATCAGGTGCCCATTTCAAATTATGAGATGAATGATAGTCGTAGACTGTATTAAGTCCAGTAAACTTCAGAACCCCTTCCGTAACAGTGCGCCGCACTTCAACAATTTCACTGACACGCCTAGTAGATTCTCCAGGTACCGGGCGCACCATTGTCACAATCAAGTCCATCATTGCCATACTTGATTTATCAATTCCATGTCCTGTGATCCAACGAGAAACGAGACTAGCTGCAGAGTAGCTATGACAGGTCTGCATTGCACGAAGTCCAGCGGCAATAGCTTGGAAAAGTGCTTGACTATGTTCCGCAGTTTGAATCTCACCAAGAATAAGATAATCCGGTGATCTATGGAGAGTCTTAACAATCTCTGCGGATTTGTCAAAGCTGCCATCTATCTCATCAAAAGGGTCGACCTTGAAGCGAACTTGATGATGATTCTGAAGGACTCTGCTTTCTACTGCATCTTCAATGTAGATTTTTCTCCAATTTTTGGGACTATCCAAGTCAAGCGCATTCAATAGAGTAGTTTTGCCAGTTCCAGGCCCTCCTGTTACTGTTATGTTGAACCTAAAACCCAATGCTAGAAGAAGCGCAGCTGCAGCTTCAGTTGTTAACGTGTCATTGCATACTAAGTCGAGAATTGTGAATGGTTTCTTCCGAGCCCGCCGAATTTCCAGGTGCAAACCATCCGGACTGAGTGGTGGCAAGCTGGCGGAAATTCGTAGGTTCATATCAAATAGATTCAAGTCCGTTTTGAGAGAAGGATTCTTCCTATCGAGATGAAGGTTACTTTCTGCCCTAAGGAGTGTTGTGAAACGAGGAATATCATCCTTACGAAGTTCGTATTCTGAAATGCATCTTCCTAACCTACAGTGGTCAAAATAGACGGGCTTTTTTGGACGGTCCACATATACCTCTTCCACATCATCATCTAACAGAATTGGAAGAATTGGATTTAGAACAGTTGTTCTGTTTGCCACGAGTCTAGATATTCTTTCACGTGTCACTTCATTTATCTCGGGTAACGACCTCAAGATGTCCTTGCAAACATTGTCCGATATCTGCTGAAGTCGTTCAGAAATACTGGTCCTTATTACTGGCTTTTCCTGAAGTTCACTTTCAATTGATTCACTTAGTTTCTGCAGCAATCCATACTCGAGCGAAGTTCTCACTAGTGGATACGACCTGTGAAAGATCTCATTTCCACTTGTCATTGAGAAGTAAAGCGAAAGATACGGCCCAACCAAGTAGATATCTACAGGACACCAGTCCCTGTCCGGGATCTTTTCTTGATTACCAATGTAAACCGATTCCCATCCCTCTCCTTTCCATGGCGGTCTAGTCGGGGTGCTGCCTGACAGTCCTCCAAGATGAAGTAAGCTTCTGGAAGCTTCCAAAATAATTACTTTCGCCATTGTCCCCTTTCTTGGTGGTATGGAGAGTTCCGAGCAATCTTGGGCGGCCAGTTCAGAACACTCTACGCACCTCGTGTCTGGACATCTAATCACTCTTATCTTATCTTCCTGCATTTCCTAATCATCACCTTCAGGAGTATGATTAAAGCCGAAGTTATTGCATTGCTTTTCTATGCTGGAGAAGCCAAAGCAATCACTTTTTTCATCATTCCAAAGTGATCTCGAATGCTGTACTCGGCGACTTCAGTAGCTTCCGAAGTGAGCTTCTGAGTAAGCACAGACCGTTTTCCATGATTATCTGCAATTAGACGATCGCTTGCGTAAGCCGCAGATACAGTGAATATGTATGGATTTCGTCCTCCTCTTCTAGAGGCCGGTATCATATCAAGAATCTCAAGGATTTTGTCTCTGAGAGCATTCTCATACATCTTTGGACTCCATCCACGAGATGTCACCTTCTTGAGCACCTTTTTACTGTTCATCAACATAGACAGGACTCTTGGTACATAGTCCTCTGGACGACGAATCTCAGGAGCAACACCTGTTAGTGATTTGAGTTTCAGCGCCTCTCTCACAATAGCCCTGACGTTTACACGATGTCCACATTTTTCGAAGGTATTAGCTATCTCGTCCAAGGTTATTGGCGCTCCATCCTTGAACTCTCTCACAGCCATTAGAAGACATACAGCTACAAGCAAGATGTTGTTGTTAATTTTCTCTGAAGATTCAGAGGATATTTTCTTGTAGAGATAGGCTGTGCGATCACGGACTTGTTCGTTTAGCATAAGCAACTTTGAAACATGATTAAGTGTTCTGAGAGCTCTATATTTTGCTTCGTTTCTGCCAATCCGTATTCGTGTGCTGTAGATCATCTTAAGCCGCTTGAATTTCTTTTGAGACCGTGCTGTGAGAGTCTGACCATGTGCATCCTGAAAGTATCTATCCTTATGGAAGCCAATATAGCTCCCCAGTCCATCAACAATATGCATACGATTGCCAAGAGAAACGTATACACTTGCTTCAGGTGCATTGTCAGATATCTTTTCACCCATTTGATATGTGGGTGACACGTATTCTCTAGAAATCACCAAACCACATTCTACACATACTACATAGCCCTGGTTCGCTGTCAATAGACCTGAACAGTCAGGGCAAGACCAAGACTCGTTTTGAATAGCCTCGAATGTTTCATCAATCAAAGACCACACCCAAACTAGACATAGGTCTGCGGTCCTAACTAGATTTCAGGAGGGGTTCAGTACGTTCTTCAGGACATCTTGTTCGATAGAGCAGATTACTAATTCCTTGCAATGAGTACTAACGGTCCGGACTGAGAAAGAGATACCCGAAACTATTCTGGGCGAATATTGAAATGCTCTTTCAAATAATGGCTATTAAGAATCTGTCGGAATCAAAGGTCTTTCTTTGAGCAGCAGTAGGACTGCTAATATCAAGAGTCATTCTTAGTCCACCCACCGTACTAGTTACCTCAACTCCATCATCATCCCTTATTCGAAAAACCTTACCCTCTGCATAAAGTCTGGCACTTTCTCCTCGTGTGATTGGTTTAGTATCGATTATGACTGTGACCTTGTCTCTTGGACTCATTGCAGCACATAGGACCTCCGGAAGTTCCAATGAAATCCGAGCCCCCTCCTCCTTGGCATTTAGCTTGACAACTTTCAGCCTCTTTGTTTCAGTATCTTCAATGGATTCAACTGTGGCATTCTTTAGCCGGACTACCATAAATCAGGACACTCCTTCTCTTCGGCGCTTGGTTGGCAGTAAGTCTTGAATTAAAGTTGTCGTTCTATTCGTGTGCTGTTTTTTAGGCAACATACGAACCGAGTTTTGGTGCGTCATTTGAGCCAAAGGACACTAGCAGCTGTTATTGTCTGCACATGTATTGCACTTTGTCTGGTCACACCTGTTTCTGCTTTCTATTTTGAATTTCACTACTTCGAAACTGACAAGCTGGTGTATGAAGTAGGTGAGACAATAAACATGGTGGCTAAGTTGATTGCGGATTTCAGCGAAGATGGATGGTGTTATGTATCATTTGCAGTAGTGACCGACCAGGGTCCTACATTTTCAAATAGCTATTATATTCCGTCCTCAAATGATGTGCGTTACTTCAATTCATACTACACTATCATGCCAGAAGACACTTCGCCAGGACCAATTGGCTCACAGGCCTTTGTAATCTTCAATGTTGAGATCTACGATTCCTATTCACAGGGTGGGGGCGACACGATAGTCGTGAATATAACAAGAGGCCATCTCAGCGTCGTGCCATTATCACTATTGAGCATCGAATTCAACACAAATACTACAATCGAGTTCAAAGTCACAAGTACGCATAACCAATCTATTCCATATGGGAACCGCCCGGTAACAGTTACCCTCCTCAATTCCACATTTGACCCAATAATGCAATCAAATACGATTACATCCTCAAGTGGAAATGTTCAGATGAACTGGACTAGCACTACTGGACCTCCAGAAGAATATACAGTTGTAGTAGAAGGTAATGGGACCGAAGATTTTCTTCCTTTTTCAGAATCCTTCCCCATCGAAGTAACTAGAGCTGCCTCAAATCTAACCGTTCTATCTTCACCATCTTCGGTTCATTGCCAGACTCCAGATGGCAGTCAAATAGAATCTGTAGATATACTCATAGAACAAACAACCTGGGGGGGTCAACCTATATCCGATAGCATAATTCAGTGGGAGACTTCCTTTTCCTCTGGTATAATGAACTTCCTCGGGAACGGACACTATAGTGCGTCAATTTCTTTCAATGTCGAACCAGGACTTTACAATGTGAACCTGACATCTGTTAATCCATTTTATCAGAACGAGTCTGAATTAGTCATAGTCGATGTGATACCTTATGTTGTTCAGCTTTCAACAACGAATTCTTCTTGGTCAACCATACGTGGAAGCAATAACACATTGAATATCAGCATCAATTCGACTCTCTTGCAGAGCCAGGTGATTCCAATAGCAATCATAGATTCCATTGGTGAGATTGGCGCAAACATGTCAGTTATAACAAACAGCTTAACGGAACTTGTCATCCCAATCGCTGACAATACTTCACTAGGTCCTCACACAATTACCATTGAAATAAGCGATAGCTCATTCCTTGCTCAAGAATCTCTTGAACTAGAAATTATTGTATATGGGACCATCAATGTCACTGCAGGATTTGATTTGGTCTATTATGGAGAAACGGCTGAGATTGATTTCAATGTTACAGATGATAACGGACAAAAGGTCAGAACCGTTGATGTGAGAATATTTGCTGATACAGCAGTTAGTCCTTTTGTCACAATTAGTAATGCAAATATCACCTTCTCAATACAAGTTCTTTTCCCACTCTCCATTTATCCAGGATTACACAGTCTGTATCTGTATGTAAGCAGCCCTTGGTGCGAAGAAACTAATATTTCACAATCTATAGTCATCTGGATGAGAACTAGTATAGTAATAATCGTTGGAAACCCCGATCCGCCAGGTCCTACATCTTCGTTAGGAATCTCTCCAACAGGCTACGATTCTGATTTGATTTTCTCCACGAGTTCATCTGGTTCAATCATAAGTCCTCCACCGATTTTGGTAAGTGGAACCACGTTTACGGAACCACCAACGACTCTTGATACTTCTCTGGAGAGTTGTCCCAGACTAAGTTCAGGTACTAGTAATCGTTCAACCGATTCCGCAAATTCTTTGACTTCAGAATCCGGAAATGGCCATACAGTTCTCAGCCGCAACGATCTCAATGGAAAGGTACCCGAGCTTCTTGCAATTAATTCCTCTACAGATTTTGATGTACAACCATATGATATGACACCCCATTCCGCAGATTCCTCACCTGACAAGACTACATCTGCAAGTATGCCACGTTCATTTTGAATCTTTGCCGATATTCTACGAACAAGTTTGTCATGAACAACGGGATCTACTGTCCGTCGATAGCCAAATTCGTCGTGTGTTGAGCCAGTGACTAATAGATTATGACCATTACCGAATCTTGGCATCTGGACCCAACCACTATCATCGATTCCCCCAAAAGGCGGGACTCCCACTTTTGCATATCTTCTCCGAACCTTAAAATCTTCCATTATGTCTACAACCACTTTTTCCCGAGAGTGTCCCACAACCTCGTCCGAAAGAAGGATTACGGGATGTCTAAACCTCTCAGACAGATGAAAGGCACGCAAGGTGAGCTCGAATGTTTCCTGTGCTGAGTTTGGAGACAATACTATACTTTCAATGTCACCATGTGTACCCCACCTTGATTGCATAAAATCGCCTTGTGCAGCTTTTGTTGCCTGTCCTGTACTTGGCCCTGCACGTTGGACATTTACAATAACGCATGGTGTTTCAGTCATGACGGCATATC